>OGDF01000541.1_pt1 | contig 60164 bp, 70 predicted proteins | sample 1570141 | NCBI WGS metagenome assembly OGDF01 (sample SAMEA4370581, study PRJEB24528) | human gut metagenome
ATCTTAGATACGAAGAGATGCTTAAATAAATGTGCATTTAACTTTTGATTCAACGATTTTTAAAAATAATCACTTTTTTCAAAAAAAATATTGACAAATCGAATTCTGTATGGTATTATTAATACGCAATTACATTTTATGGGCCATTAGCTCAGTTGGCAGAGCACTTGACTTTTAATCAAGTTGTCCGCAGTTCGAATCTGCGATGGCTCACCAAAACTGGCCCGTTGGTCAATCGGTTAAGACATCGCCCTTTCACGGCGGAGTGAGGAGTTCGACTCTCCTACGGGTCACCATTAAAGTGTATATGTGCTGGAATAGCTCAGCTGGTAGAGCAACGGTCTTGTAAACCGTAGGTCCTCAGTTCAAATCTGAGTTTCAGCTCCATTTAATATGGTTGGTATCAAGCCTTTTATTAGATTGGCTTGATATTTTTTTGTCATACTTAAGGAGACTTGATATTGTGCAAGTCTCCTTATTAGTTATATAATTTATACTTTAGTATTGTTTATTTCACTTGACTTATACTCTTCTGGCTTAAGACCAATTTTTCCTTTCATATATACAAGTATTAATCCCATAGTAATAAATGAAAAAATAGTAAAAATAAGTGAAAAGTTATACGTTGGCATATAGTCTAAAGCTTTTCCTGAAATAAACAACATAAGGGATGATCCTAAATTCTCTGCCATATAGTATAATGATGTTATTTTTGTTCTAATACCTGAATTTGTAAAATTTAAAACATACTTTTTTATAGCCACCCTATATGCTCCTTGAACAAACCCAAGAATAGATAATGATAACATCACAATTATTAAAACTCCAATGTTTAATTTAAAATTTTTACAAGTAATACTAATAATAGCAAGTGCAAAAATATACATATAAGCAAAACTCATTAATGTTTTATTTTTTGTATGTTTTTCTAATGCAAATACAAACTTAGCTCCAAAGCCTACCAAAACTGTAAATAAGCAAACGATCATAGTAATATATTGTGTTTGAATACCCAAATCTATTAATAACAATTTATATAAATTTCCAGTCACTGATATTATTCCCATAAAAAAGAATGCGTACAGAAATATAGATTTACTCCTTTTTGACTTTAAAATTGTTAATAGTTGACATTTGAATTCTTTGAAATTGAATTTATTTTCTAAATTTTCATTTTCATTTAACTTTATATCTTTAAAATTTAATGATATCATCAAACTTATGACAGAATTAACAAAGCAAAGTATAATTGGAATATATCCATTAATAATAAATAAGTATCCTGCTAATACTGAAGATATCGCATCATAATAGTAATATTTAGAGTTTGCTATTCCTTCTACTTTTGAAAAACTCTCTCTTTTTCCTATTCGTTTAAGTGAACTATAGCATAAAGTTCCTTCTGCTAAACTTTTTAATGTAAATCCTAAAGATCCAAAAAATTCACCAACTATAACAAGATAAAAACTTGGAGCAACTATATATGAAAACGAAGTAAAACATACTAAAAAATTTCCAAATACTATGCTTTTTTTTAATCCAATTTTTTCTACTAAAAAATTAGCTGTTACTTGCCAAATAAAAGAAAAAAAAGTATAAAAAGCTGTTATATACATGACTTGTGAAGTAGTAAATCCTTTTATCTGCGTAAAATACATTACAGAAACAGCAAAATAAAATAAAAAATCATACGAAAACATTTTATATTTCTTATACACCTTTATATTTTTTTCATATAATTTTCTCTCATTTTGGTTATTGTTTTCATTAATTAATTTATCTTTCTCACTCATAAAAAAACCTCACACAAATTATATCATATTATTATTATTTAGTATACAAATTATAAATAATAGCTAAAATTTAATCAAAATATATACATGATTTCATAAATTATTCATAAAAAAACTTAGCTACTAAAATCAATAGCTAAGCCTTATATACATAATTTTCATATATAAAATCTGATATTTTTACAAAATCTAATATTTCTAGTTCTTCTGCTCTAACATTTTCATTAATTTGCAACTTTGTAAAAATCTGGTTCAAATCACTCTTTGAAAAATTCATAAATTTACTTATTTCTAATGAATTTATCATTTTTTTTCTTTTATTTGCAAAACTTGCGTGAACTAATTCAAAAAATATTTTTTCATTTTTTACATTATATTGCTTATGTTTTACTAATTTAACCACAGCAGAAGTTACCTTAGGTGATGGTACAAAACTCGTATTTGGAACTAACAAACATATATCAGATTTTGCATAATAATTTGCCATAACAGAAAGTATTCCATAATCACTTGATTTTGATTTTGCTACAATTCTACTTGCTACTTCTTTTTGTATCATGATCGTAATCTCTTCCACTGGATTATCCGTTTCAAGTAATTTAAAAATTATAGGTGTTGTAATATAATATGGTAAATTTGCTATAACCTTAACTTTACCATCTTTTATATTATTTTCAATTTTTACTTTTTCTATTAAATTGTTTATATCAATTTTTAATATATCCTCATTGATTATATTAATTTTTTCGTTTTCTTTAAATCTATCTTTTAATACCCTCATCATATTGCTATCAATTTCAACAGCAATGACAAATCTAGCTCTTTTTAGCATATACTCAGTTAAATTACCAAGACCAGGGCCAATTTCTATTACAATGTCATTATCGCTTAAATTTGCACTTTCAATTATTCCTTGTAAAATTTCATCGTCTACTAAAAAATTTTGACCAAATCTTTTATTTGCTCTTAAATCGTATTTTCTCAAAATTTTATTAGTTATATCTAAAGTATTAATAACGTACCACTCCTTAAAATAGCAAAATGAAAATTAACTGTCAATTTAAACTAACAATTAATTTTCACTACTTCTTTTTATATTTTATTTATGAATTACAACTTTATATTATTATATACTACCAGCTGAAATTAGTTTATTTCTAATTGTTATAACACTCGTACTATAAGCTCTATCTAATATTCCCTTGCTATAGCAAGTATTAAAATAAATTCCCTCTCCCATGTTATATGAATTTAATGCATAAACTATAGCACTATCCCCTGACACAACTTTACGTGCACTATTTAAATAATTTGACAATAAATATGCACCAGCAGTCATATTATCATATGGATCTAAAAAATTAGTAACTCCAAGCTTAGCAGTTAAATTTGAATGATTTGAAATATGTATTTGACATAAGCCATACGAATTTCCACCGCCTATGCTATTTGGATTAAATCCACTTTCCTTGTACATAACAGCTAGAAATAATTCATACTCTATGCCATACTGCTGACAAATTTTATAAGCATATTCCTGTTGTTCTTCTGGTAAGGAAATATTATATTTCTTAAATGTACTTGGAACTTCCATAGCTGTCAAATTTTGTACTAACTGACTTCTTGAAGCAAGCACTACCTTTGTACCTACCTCTACGACTTTATTTTTTGCTTCTTGTATTACATTTGTTTGTATATGTTTTCTCTCTACTTCTTCATTATTTTCATATCTTACTACAAACGTTGTTGACTTTTTCCCATTCTCGCCTTCTTGTACAACGTTCGTTTTTCCTTTTTCCAATTTATCGTTATCCACATTTTCTTCGCTAAAAGGTATATCTTCTATAACTTCCTCGATCTTTGCAATAATTGGAGTACATTTATTTGAAATTTCATCAATATCAATTTTAGCTAGCTCTTTTTTAGCATATATTTTGACTATACTATCATTTTTTATAGCAGAATCTACACTAGGTTCAACAACATCATTATCTCCTAGTGGTATGTTATTTTGCGTTAAAAAATTAGATACGTTATATGATAACGTGTTAATTTCAACAATCTTACCATAATAATCAAGTTTTACTCTTTTTATTTGTGTCTTAATAAGTATAATTCCAAATGTAGCAACAAATAAAATAAAACATAAAATAGAAAGCGTTCTCCTTAGTATATATAGCTTATCTTTTTCCACAAATGATTCCTCCAATCAATACCAACATTATACTATAGTGTGCCTATTTTGTCAAATATTATATCAACCAAATAAATGTCATAAATTATTTTTATACCTATTTTTTCCTTTATTTTAGGTATTTATACAAACATTATATTATTTACATTACATTTTTACGCTAAACTATGTTACAAATAAATTTCATAAATATTTCAAACTGAAATATTTTAGATAATTGATTTAAATTATATAACATGTTACAATATACATATATTAAAATTAATAAATTTTATTCTAAAAATTAAAATTTTGTATAAAATAATACAAATTTTTATCCTACATATTTATTAATTATAATTTATAGCAAAGGAGGGATTTTTTGTACTAGAATAAATGTACCTAGTACAATACTTTTATGAGAAAAAGAGGTTTTGAAATATGTAATGAATTTAAATCACAAAATATAAATCTGCCAACAAGAAAAACTATGCATTCTGTTGGATATGATATAGAAGCTGCTGATACTGTAATAATACCATCTATTTGGAAAACAATATTTTCAAATTTAAGAAACTATTTAAACGGATGTAAAAATTTTAATAAAATTACACCAATTCTAATTCCAACTGGATTAAAAGCATATTTTTTAGAAGACGAAGTTCTTATTTTAGCAAATAAAAGTTCATTTCCTTTAAAGTTTGGCTTGATTCTTGCAAATGGAATAGGAATTATAGATTCAGACTATTATGAAAATAAAACAAATGATGGGCATATACAATTTATGTACTACAATATTTCGTTTAAAGATATAACAATAAAAAAAGGTGAAGTAATAGGACAAGCATACTTTCAAAAATTTTTAATTGCAGACAATGATATTGCTTCTAATCATAGAACAGGTGGATTTGGTAGTACATCAAAAATGTAATTTTCATTAAATTATACTTTTACAATTAATCTATTAATTTTATTTAACTTAATATATAAACATTCTTGATTTACATTTAATACTATGGTAGAATATTATTCAGATTTAAGGAGAATCCTACAGTGAAAAATTTATACATGTACATTAAAAATGAAAACATTGAAGATATTCTAAAATATGGAATTAAACTTTCTGAGTACTCTAATAAAGTTCTGGATTATTCTGGCACTAAAAAATCTGGAATTATATCATATCTTGCCCCAAAAGACAGTATACTTTATGATGATAGCAAATATTCTTGTGTAAGAATAAACGGTGATAATGTAAATGCAATAATTTATAACGAAATTTGTGAAAATTTAAGTAATTTTAATGAATTCATATGTGATTTTAATAGTTACAAGTTGGGAGATTATGAAGAGCCTCTTGCTCTTATAACGTCTACAATACTTCCAGAAAATATATACTTATATAATAAAGATATGGATGTTCCACTTATAATTGAAAATTCAAAAAATTTCTTTTATGAAAATTCAATTAATGAATTATTAAATACAAATAAATTTTCAAATTATGAACTATATCAAATTTTATTAATTCTAGGTGAGCAAAAAAAGATGCTTACTTCTAATTCAGAAGGAAACATTAAAACATATAAAGATAAAATTAACGGCAAACTATATACAAAAAAGAGTAATTTTTAAGTTAACACTTTAAATTACTCTTTTATTCATCAACAGCCAATACATCATACAACTCTAAAGTAGCATTAGTAGTTATTCCAAGTTCTTCTTTTTCACTTGAAGTTAAATTTTCAACAATACACACTGTATCGCTACTACTTAATATTTTTATAGGAATTTCTATTAATTGCCCTCCATTAACAAGTGTAACATAATCGTACTTTTCGTTTTCTTTTTTCTTTATTGCCTTCTTTAGTACCGCCATTCCATCAACGCGATTCCAAACTATTTCTATACTAGTAGTCCTAATATCAACTAGATTCTCTATATAATTTGTAATCTCAAACACTAAATAATTATATTCGTCTTTTTTTATAATTTTTCTTAAATATGATGAAACTTCTTTTGAATCTTCCTCTACAAGTCTTAATGTATATTTTTTATCTTCTTGCATAAAAGTATCATTTGTTTCGGATATTGGAGTCTTTACCAAAAGATATGCTTTATAATTATTTACAATTTTTATTCCAACATTACTACTTTGAGTAGCATCATATTTTTCAATCATTTTCTCAAAATCTTCTATAGAATAATCTAAGATATTTTTAAAGTCAATATTTTCTTCTAAGCCATCTATTTTATATGATACTATCCCAGGTATAGTAGATTTTATATTACTTTCAGAATTTTTATATTCTTCCTCTATTTTTTTTCTTTTTTCAATCAATTCTCTAATTTTTGAACCTGCAGGACTAAGTTCACTAAATAATGATATTTTTTTATACGATAGTTCATCAAGTTTTGATTTAAACTCTTGCATTTTTACATATGAATTGACCAAATTTGACTTTTCAGTCAATGCTTCTATTTGAGAGTTAATTTTTGAAATATCAGATGAATATGTAGTCGGTAAATCCTTTACTAAAGTTTCTATCGAATCATCAAGTTCATTTATATTTTTCAAATAATTATCATATGTATTATTTTTGTATATAGCAATTGTTTCATCTCTTGCAACTCTTTTGGTTTCTTGAACAATAGGTATAAATGTTTTATCCTTATCTACTGTTATAACATTTTCAGTTTTTAAAACATATGATTTTGCATCAGCAATTTTCTCAATATACCCATTTATAACTGTATATGTAACCTGTGTTTTCATATTTAATTTATACACACAAAATACTATAAGCACTATGAATAAAAATAAAAATGTAACTATTTTTTGAACTATTCCAAGCATTTTTGTCTTAGATATCTTATCTTTCATATATTTCCCCTATTTTTATTATAAAAACTACAACTAATCTACATTTTTTATTATAGTTTCAATCATTTCTTCTCTTGTACTATTTCCATTTAAAAAGTATGGTTTTAGTTTATTCTTAAACCAAGTAATTTGTCTTTTAGCATAATTTCTAGTTGATTTTTTTAAATTTTCAATGCATTCTTCTAAACTACTTTTCCCATCAAAATATGGAAAAAATTCTTTATAACCTATCGCCTGAATGCAAGTATTATCTTTTGGCAAATTCATATCATATAGCAATTTTGCCTCTTCTAATACTCCATCTTTTACCATAGTATCCACTCTACAATTTATTCTTTGATATAGCTTATCTCTATCAAAATCAATAAAAAATACACTAAACTTATACTTCCTACTTTCTTCTTCTATTCTTCTTTTTTCATTTTCCATATGTTTAGATTTTAAATTACCAGTATTTTTTGCTATTTCTATAGCTCTTATAACACGCTTTAAATTGTTCGGATGTATAGAATTTGCACTTTCTGGATCAATCTTTTTTAACATATCATGAACATATTCATTAGATTTTTCTTTTGCTAAGATTTCTAACTTTCTTCTTAACTTAAAATCTATATCTTCTTCTCCAAAATGCATATCATAAACTACAGAACTTACATAAAGACCTGTTCCTCCTACAATTATGACATTTTTTCCCCTTTTTCTTATTTCCTCAATTTTTTCATAACACATATTTTTAAAATCTGCAACACTAAAGCTATCTTCTATATCACAAATATCAATTAAATGATGTGGTATTCCCATTGCTTCTTCTTTTGTCACTTTTGCTGTTCCTACATTCAAATTTTTGTATATCTGCATGGAATCTGCTGATATTATTTCTGCATCAATTTTCTTTGCAAGTTCTATTCCAAGACCAGTTTTTCCAGAAGCAGTAGGTCCAACAATACAAATAATATCTTCAATCATATTATTACCTACATATATCTAAAATCTAATTTAGTAATTTTATCTAGATTATCTACTTCAAGTTTTATTTCAAATTTTTTCTCACCAGTAAATATTTTGTAAAAAAAGTCATCTAAAATTATAGAATTAGCATATAATAATTCTTGGCTCAAATACTCTTTTATGTCCATCCACATAGATGAATTTTCTTCAAAATCTTTTGGAATTCCATCAAATTTTTCAACTAAAAACATATTTAAATGAATTATGTGTTTATTAGCATTTAAAATAACTAAATCACCTTTATACTCTGGAGAATCTATTTTCACTCCAGTTTCTTCCATAAATTCTCTTATACATGCTTCTTCTTTTGATTCACCAGGTTCAATCTGTCCACCTGGTAAATCAAAATAATTAACTCTATCAACTTTGTTTTTTATACAAAGTACTTTTCCTTCATTTATAAGTACGCCTCTTACAGCATTTACATCTGCTTTCAAATTATTCATCTCCTACTTTCTTAAAAATCTACGCTCAATTTCGTATTTAGATATTTCATATGCAGTTGGTCTACCATGTGGACAAGTAAATGGATTATCAAGCTTAACCATATCATCTATTAGTGATATTTGCTCTTCTACTGTTAATTTCATTTTTCCTTTTACTGCAGCTTTACATGCAAGAGTAGCAATAAATCTAAATTCTTTCTCACTTTTCTCTGTTTTAGTTGCACCCATAATATCATCAATTAAATCTTTAAACATAGACTTATATTCAATATTATAACCTATATTAGGTATTCCAGTTATTTTAATAGTTTTATCATCAAAATCTTCTAGTATAAATCCTGATTTTTCAAACATATCAAAATTATTAATTACTGTTTCTTTTTCTTTTGTTGTTAGTTCAACTAATATTGGAATCAACAATAATTGTGATTGTCTATCTTTTGAATAATATGCTTCTTTAATTTGCTCGTAAAGCAATCTTTCGTGTGCTGCATGTTGGTCAATTATGTACATTTTCTCAGCGATTTGAATTATTATATACGTATCAAATACATTTCCAATATATTTATATGGTTTCCCCTCTTTTTCAAGTACATCTACATTTGTATAATTATTATCTAATAAATTACTTTCTCCAAGATCAATTACATGTGAATTTTCAATAACCTGATTATTTTCTAAATCTGAGCTTTCATTTTTTATTACATTACAATTTTTCTCAGATTCAGCACTATAACTAGAATTTGTAACTATATTATTATCATTTGCAAGACTACTAAAATTTTCATCCTCGATCTTTAATTCTGGAATACTTTCCAAATTACTATTATAATTATACTCACTATTATTTTCATTAAGATGTCCAACAATACTATTTTTACTATTTTGCACAGCTACCGCATTATCAAAATCAAATTTTTTCTCATTTTTTGCTTGTAAATTTTCATTTTTTATAATTCCGTTATTAAGTAAATCTTTTGAAATTTCATCTATTTTATCCACATTTTCCACAGCTTTAATTGTGGTAAAAGGACTAGTTTCTTTGTTATTTTTCTCTATTGCACTTCTTACTGCAAAGTATATAACATCAAATATTTTCTGCTCATCGTCAAACTTTACTTCAAGTTTTGCAGGATGCACATTAACATCAATATGCATAGGATTTATACTTAAATTTAACACTATAAAAGGAAATTTATTAATTGCATATTTTTGTTCACACGCCCTATCAATAGCTGACATCATAGTTTTGTCTTTTATATACCTTGAATTTATGAACATAAACTGATGCATTCTAGTAGAACGAGAAACTTTTGGAAGACCTATTACTCCTTTAACACTCATTTCATTTAATTCATAATCTATATCTATTAAATTTTCATAAATATCTTTTCCAAAAATATCATAAATTGTAGATCTTAAGTTTCCATTACCTGATGTTTGAACAATAGTCTTACCATTATTGATATATTTTAAACTAATTCCAGGATTAGCTAATGCAATTCTTATCACTACATCTTCTATGTATCCAGCTTCTGTATAATCTTTTTTTAAGAATTTGTATCTAGCTGGAACATTAAAAAATACATCCCTTATTTCTATTTTAGTTCCAGTAGTAGATGCTGTTTGTTCAATTGACTTTACTTCACCAGCTTCAACTTGTGCAATAACACCAATATCCTCATCTTTACTTTTTGACACAAGTGTTACCTTTGAAATTGCAGCAATTGATGCAAGTGCTTCACCTCTAAAGCCCATTGATGTTATATGTAAAAGATCCTCTTCTTTTCGTATTTTACTTGTTGCATGCCTTTCAAATGCAAGTTCTACGTCATCACTTGCAAACCCAACACCATTATCTGTAATTTTTATGTAGTTAATTCCTCCTTTTTTAATTTCTACAGTAATAGATGTCGCTTTAGCATCAATTGAATTTTCTACTAGTTCTTTCACTATAGAAGCTGGTCTATCAACTACTTCACCTGCTGCAATTTTATTAATTGTATTATCATCTAACAAAACAATTTTTCCCATAAATTCACCACTTTCACCTTAAGATTTCTCCTCACATTAATTATACTATCAAATCAACTATTTAGCAATAATTCATTCTAAATTTTTTAATGTCTCGTTGACAAATTATTAGTATTTTCGTATAATTATTATTGAAGGAGGAATTTACGTGGATAATCAACAAAACAATAAAAAATCTTTAATATTTATTGCATACTTTTTCCCATTAGTAGGCTTAATCCTTTACTACACTACTAAAGAACCTATTGGAAGAGAAAAAGAAAATTATGCACAAGCTGGAACTATGTTTATACTATCAATTGCTTTTAATATAGTTTTAGCTATGGTTTCAAATTTTTTACCATATGTATCATTTGTTTCTAGTACAATTGGCATATTAATATTCATTTTTGATATTATTGCTGGTGCTAAATCAGACGCATTTACTGTTTATGAAATACCTGCCGTATACAATTTATCTAAAAAAATTTTTAAATTGCAATAATTATGTGAAAAATATTGAAAAAATAATTATTGATGCAACATTTTTTAGATCTTAACTAAATAATGTAATAGGGTAGAGATGTAACAATTTTGTTATTTCTCTACCCTATTAAACTTATATAAGTTAAATTATATAAGTTTTTTGTTAATGAATGCCAATGCCTCCTCTATATACTTTATATTAGTATTATTTATTCCATACAAACTCAAATAATACTCTCGTGTGTGTAAAAGAACATCTTCTATCGTGACAATATTCGCATTTTCTAGTATATTTATAATTCTAGCTTGCTGAATTCCATATCCAGTATTTTTGAATATATCTTCAAGCTTTTGTTCCCCTGGAACTTCTCCGTGGAAAAACAAATTATCTTTTCTTAGCACGCTTTCTATTACGGCTAAATTTTTATTGCCAATACCACGGATTGAAGCTACTTTTCGCCTTGATAACTTTGAAATTTCTTCCAATGACGTTATCCTTTCAATATAAAGAGCTCTGCAAATTCTTTTTGCAGTAATTTCATCCGAATACTCTTCAAATCTTTTTAATAATGCTTCATTCATCTTTTTTTCCTCCAAATTATTTTTTGAATAAATTTAATATCATATTAATAATATCCAATTATGAATTTAAAGTCAATATAAAGTGACAAATTTACATAATTATTTATATATTTAAAAAAGAATTTGTAATAAGAAACATTACAAACCCTTTTTTATTAATAATTAATTTCAACTTTTATGTATATTACTGATATAAAGTTACATTACCAAAAATGTGAATTTTTATTTTTACCGTATCATACATATTTAAGTCTTTCCACACATCATAATCAATATTTATTGTTTTTGTATTTTCATCCTTAGTAATTCCAGTTATTTTATATGATTCAGATTTTTGACCAACACGTTCATCAGATGAAAGTGATAATTCTCCCCAGTATACATCTTTATCATTACCACTTGTATACACATCTCTTTCATGAAACCACCTTTTTATATCGTAGTAATAGTATCTTCTATAAATTGGTACTTCTTCATATATTGGTACCCTATGATACTCTACTTGATAGCTTCCATCTTCATATTCTACTTCTTCTGATTCGTATTCATACCCAGAGACCTTTTTTTCATATTCATATACTCGTTCTTTAGAACCTGTAACTTTAGCTCCATTTGGAACAGTCCAACCACTTTCTTCACAGATTTTAGATTTTTCAATTTCTACATTTCTCTCCCAAGCAAAACCTGATATTTTCATAGTTGTTTTTGCTGGTGCAAAAATTTTAAATCCAAAAAATACCACAAGAGCTCCAATAGCAATAAATGCTATAACTGAAAACAAACCTTCCAAAAACTCATCCATAACGTTTTACCTCCATAAGTGTCTATTTTTCATTAATATTTAGTACTGAGTTTTTTACCAACTAAGGCCAATGCCTCATTTATACATTTAATTCCATTTTTATCTATACCATACACAATAATTAAAATATTTTCTGGAATATCAATTATATCATTTACTGTTACTAAATCTTGTTTATATAGTATTCTTAATACTTTATTAATTACTATCTTATTCTTTGTATCTAACTTTAAGAAAAGATCCTCTAATTTAACGTCATTTGGTGATTCTCCATATAAGTAAAGGTCTACACTTTTTAAAGCCTTTCTCAATATATTGAGTGAATCATTGGTTATTCTTTTAATTTTAAGTAGTTTATAGCTTGAAAGTCCTACTACATCTGATGCAGTTATAATCTTATTCCGTCTTAAATTTGTTTCCAAATGTGATCCTTGTAAATCTAAAAGATCATTCATTTCCAAAATTTCATAAATTGTAGTGTTTAAATATTTGTTCTTTTTCATATAATGTCTCCTTTTTTATTAGTATAAAAATCAAAAACAAAAAAATCACTAAGTAAACATTCATTTACCTCCCTATAAAAATTATTTTTTAGTACATAACTTGCTCGATTAGATTATATCATTTTTCACATAATAATTCAAGATTATGTAAAATTATCATTCAGTTTTAGATGAATTTAACATTTTTTATGTTCAAAAAAAGACAATTCAAAATGAATTGCCTTTTTTAAAATATTAAACTCTTTCCATATAAGAAGCTGTTCTAGTATCAATTCTAATTTTATCTCCTATTTCTACAAAAATAGGTACATTAAAATTAGCTCCTGTTTGTACAGTACAAGGCTTTGTTTGTCCTGTAGCTGTAGCACCTTTTACGCCAGGTTCTGTATATGTAACTTCTAGTTCTACAAATATAGGAGGCTCAACCCCAAATACATTACCTTTATATGATAAAACTTTTACATTCATATTATCAATTAAATATGGTAATGTGTCCTCTATTTGTGATTTACTTAATTCGACTTGCTCATATGATGTAGTGTCCATAAATGTATAATTATCTCCATCATTGTATAAATATTGCATTTCTTGAACTGTGATTTGAGCTTCTTCAACTTTTTCAGTTGGATTAAATGTTTTCTCTATAGTTTGACCTGTTATAACATTTTTCATTTTTGTTCTAACAAATGCAGCACCTTTACCAGGTTTTACATGTTGAAATTCAACTATTTTATAGACATTGCCATCCATCTCAAAAGTTGTTCCATTTCTAAAATCTCCTGCTAATATCATAAAGTTCCTCCCTATATTATTTTATTTTTTCAACTAATGCAGTAAATCCTTTCGCATCATTAACAGCCATCTCAGCTAACATTTTTCTATTAATGTTTATATTTGCATTTTTCAATCCATTCATTAACTTGCTATATGTAGTACCATTTTGTCTTGCTGCTGCATTAATTCTGGCTATCCATAATTGTCTGAAATTTCTCTTGTTTTGCTTTCTTCCAATGTATGCATATTTTAATGATTTCATAACTGCTTGATTTGCCATTCTAAATCTAACAGATTTTGCTCCAAAATAACCTTTTGCTCTTTTAAGAACTTTTTTATGTCTTGCTCTTGTTGTAACTGCTCCTTTTACTCTTGCCATATTTTATCTCTCCCTTCGTTTATTAATTACTTATATGGTAATAACTTTTTAACTGCTTTTGCATTTGCACTATCAAGATAAGATGATTGCTTTAAAGCCATCTTTCTTTTTGAAGTCTTTCCAGTTAATTTGTGTGCACGATTTGCAACATTCTTTCTTATTTTACCAGTACCTGTTACTGATAATCTTTTTTTAGTTGAACTATGTGTTTTTATTTTTGGCATATAAATCTCTCCTCCCTAACACCTTTATTTTTGCTTAGGTGATAAAAACATTGTTAAGCTTTTACCTTCCATTTTAGCTTCTTTTTCAATTTGTGAATTTTCAATCATTTCTTGAAAACCCTTCATAATTTCCTTGCCTTGATTTATAAAGTTTAGCTCCCTACCCCTAAATCTCATAGAAATTTTTATTTTATTTCCTGCATCTAAAAATTTAGTTGCCATCTTTGCTTTTACTTCTAAATCATGCTTATCAATATTTGGCGATAATCTAATTTCTTTTATTTCAGTTACTTTTTGTTTTTTCTTAGCTTCTTTTGCCCTCTTTGACATTTCAAATTTATACTTACTATAATTTATAAATTTACAAACAGGATTTGATTGATTTTGAGAAACAAGTACTAAATCAAGTCCCTTTTCATAGGCCATATCTATAGCCTCACTCGTAGCAATTACACCAAGCTTTTCACCATTTTCATCAATTACTTGAACATTTGGAAATTTTATCTCCTCGTTTACTAAAAAATCTGGTTTTATATTAAACACCTCCACAAAAATAAAATATAAAAAAAGATTGCTTTTTCAGGCAATCTTCTCACAACAAAAATATATATTTAAAAATTAAATACTTAACCTAATATATAAAATGTATAACCTTATTAAGACAACACCATAAGGTGAGAAGATTTCCTCTACTTACAATATTTATTATACATAATTAAATATTATTTGTCAAGTAAAATAATAAATTTTAGAAAAATTATCCCATAAACATAAATGTAAGTATTTTTTCTATTAAACTTTGATCCTTTTCTACATTTAAAACTCCAGATGATTTTTCCTTATTTATTTTTAAATTGTCTTTTTCAATAATAGATTTAGCTTCTGCCATTTCTTGTACGCCACTATTTTGAAGAGGCAAGTTCAAACTATTATTATTTGTAGCACTTGTGTTATCTACTGTTTCATTTGATATATCTTCTTTAACGTCCTGACTAAGCATTAATAATTTTATAGCTTCAGGATCAAAATTATCAGCAATATTGATATCAGGTGCCCTTGAATCTGCGACAAAAATATATTCTTTATTATCCGCTGTATATTTTTTTAGCACAATATACTCAGAGCTTCCAACAACAAGCTCATCGCCCTCATCAACTAACATAAACCTCATCCTCCTTACATATTTTAATTAACTTTAATCATCATCATCTAATCCCTTTTGCGCTTCAGGAATCTTTGATTTATTTTGAACATTTACTTTATCTGGCATATTACTAGCAGTATCTGCAGCTTTTTTTGCTACTTTTTTCATATTTTCAGAATTTTTAATCAAATCAGGAATTGCTTCTTTTATATTCTTTTTGCACTCTAAAGTTTGATCATATACTAAATCTTGTAAACTATTTTTAAATTCATTTTCTTCTTTTGAATTCATAATTTTCCTCTCCTTTGTACACACTAAATATTATACATAAAATTTATAATTTTGTCAATTAAGTTAAAATTTTAAAACATTAATAATTATAATATTGATAACTAGTGAATACATTTCATTTTTTACGACAAAAAATAGTAATAACACAAACTCATATTCATGTTATTACCATTCTACTATTATATTATCTATTATATTACAACAATAATTTAAATATCCAAATTAGTTACATATTTTGCATTCTTTTCTATAAATTCTCTTCTTGGTTCAACATTTTCTCCCATTAATATAGAAAATACTTCATCAGCTTTTATTGCATCTTCTATATCAACTCTTACAAGAGTACGTTTTTCAGGATTCATAGTTGTTTCCCATAATTGCTCCGAATCCATCTCACCAAGACCTTTGTACCTTTGAATATTTAAAGAGTCTCTTGATATTCCTTTTTCTTCTAATTCTTTTATTTTAATATCTAAATCCTCTTCATTATAACAATATACATCTTCCATTCCCTTTTTAGCTAACTTGAACAAAGGTGGTTGCGCTGCATATACCATTCCATTTTCTATTAATGGACGCATATACCTAAAGAAAAATGTTAATAATAATGTTCTAATATGTGCTCCATCAACATCCGCATCTGCCATCATAATTATCTTATGATATCTTAGTTTTTCTAAGTTAAATTCATTTCCTATTCCAGCACCTAATGCAATTATAACTGGTGATAGCTTTTCATTATTATATATTTTATCAGCTCTTGTTTTTTCAACATTTATCATTTTACCCCAAAGAGGTAATATTGCTTGAAATCTTCTATCTCTTCCTTGTTTTGCACTTCCACCAGCTGAATCTCCCTCGACTATGTATATTTCACACTTAGAGGCATCTTTTTCTTGACAGTCTGCTAATTTTCCAGGTAAAGTCGTTGTTTCTAGTGCAGATTTTCTCCTTACTAACTCTTTTGCTTTTCTAGCTGCTTCTCTTGCTCTAGCAGCACTCAAAGTTTTTTCCAGTATTGCTTTTGCAACAGCAGGATTTTCTTCTAAAAATATTCCTAATTTATTTAGCACTACACTATTAACAATACCAGTTACTACACTATTTCCAAGTTTAGTTTTAGTTTGACCTTCAAATTGTGGCTCTAAAACTCTGACACTAACTATTGCTGTTATACCTTCCCTTATATCTTCACCTTGTAAATTAGAATCTTTTTCTTTTAATATATTAAATTTTCTTGCGTAATCATTAAAAGCTTTTGTAATTCCTCTTTTAAATCCATCTACATGTGTTCCACCTTCTGGAGTGTGTATATTATTTACAAATGATAATATAGTCTCAGTATAAGCTGTAGTATATTGAAGAGCTATCTCTACTTGTACATCATTTTGTTCAGTTTCAAAATATATTACTTCATTTGTTATAGGTTCTTTATTTTTATCTAAAAATTCAATAAAAGATTTCAATCCACCCTCATAATGAAATACAATTTGTTCATTTTCATCTTGTCTTTTATCCCAAAATGTTATCTTTAGTCCTTTATTTAAAAATGCCATTTCTCTAAATCTTTGTATCAATGTTTCTGCACTGTATTCTGTAGTTTCAAAAATTTCATCATCTGCTTTAAACATAACTTTGGTTCCAGTTTTTTTTGTTTCACCAACTTTATGAAGTTCCTCTGTCACTTTTCCTCTAGCAAATGATATTTCATATAATCCATCCCCATTAGATGCTTGCACAGTCATCCATTCTGACAAAGCATTAACAACAGATCCACCAACTCCATGAAGTCCACCAGATACTTTATATCCGCCTCCGCCAAATTTACCACCAGCATGTAATATAGTATAAACAACTTCTATTGCTGGCTTATGAACTTTTGGGTGCATTCCAAGAGGTACGCCTCTACCATTATCTTGAACTGAAATAATATTTCCAGGTAATATTTCAACATTTATTTCAGTGCAATATCCTGCAAGTGCTTCATCAACACTATTATCTACAATTTCATATACTAAATGATGCAATCCTCTCTCAGATACACTTCCTATATACATTCCTGGTCTTTTTCTAACTGCTTCTAATCCTTCTAGTACCTGTATTTGATTTTCATCATATTTTGCCATCTTATTACCTCTTTTCTTAAAAATTTATTTACATATATACTTATATCACATTTTACCATGAAATTTCAAGTATTATTTTATTTTTTATATCAATATTACATTTATGTTACAAAAAAGTTTCAAAATACCTATTTTTACATATTTTTATTTTCATGGGAAAAGTAAAAATTTAATTTTTCTAAAAATAAAAATTATAAATTCTGTGATTTTTTATTTATTCTATTTATATCAAATTGAACTGCTTAGTTTATCTTTCCATTTTTAACATCATAAATTTTAATATTTTTTGCTTGCTTAGCAAAAAAAGCATCTGTAGTAGTCACAATACTTTGATACTTACTTATATAGTCTAGCAAAAATTTAATCCTATTTCCATCTAATTCTGACATTATATCATCAAGCAAAAGAATTGGAACATCGTCTTTTTCATCCTTTAAAAGTTCAAAATCAGCAAGCTTTAATGTAAGTAATGCTGTTCTATTTTGACCTTGTGAACCATATTTTGATACTTCCAAATCATTAATATACACCGTAAAATCGTCTCTTTGTATTCCTTTAACTGAAGATTTTCGCATTATTTCTATGTCTAAATGTAAATCTAATATCTTTTTTATCTCCTCTACACTTATATTTAAAAATTCAGTGATATACGATATATTGATATTCTCTTTTGAATCTGTTAAATTTTTTTGAATAATTTTAGCTCTTTCTAATATTTTTTTTAGTACTTCATTTCTATATTTTACAATATTAAAAATATATGTAGCCATTTTCTCATTAAGTATGCGTATATAATTTCTATCACTATTATCTTTCTTTAACAAATTATTTTTTAATTTTAAGCATTTCATATATTCTTGTAAATTGATGTAATATGACTTTGAAAGTTGTGAACATATCATATCTATAAAATTTCTCCTTTTTGATGGAGCACCTTTTATAATATCTAAACTATCAGGTGAAAATATTACGATCGGTAGTTCACCAACATGGTCAGACAACTTTTTTACTTTTATTCCATCTTGCTTTAAACTTTTTCTACCATAACTATCAATATAAACATCTATATTTTTTGAAACATCAAATTTAGAATAATTTAAATTTATTCTTGCATAATCTTTATCAAACATTACTACCTCATTATCTTTAGCTACTCTATAAGATTTACCCAGCGCAGACAAATAAATTGATTCTATTATATTTGTTTTTCCGTTTGCATTATTCCCTACAAACAAATTTATTCCGTTTATAAATTCAATTTTTTGATGTTCATAATTTCTAAAATTCGTTAATTCAATATTTTTTATATACATACTTACTCCAATTTTTCAATACTTAGTTATTATATCAAAGTTAAAAATTATTTTCAATTGGTTTTATATATTTTCTTAATAATTTCAATCAAAACTTTTATTTTTAGATTTTATCAGCTATGTAACTTTACATAACGTATATAAATTAAAATAAAAATAAGAACGACTTATGTATTTAATTACTCAGTGTTCTTATTTCCATCTTAAAAATATTTTAAATCAATTTATAAATATTACTGTTTCAATTTTATAGGTAATACAACATAAATAAAATCATTGTTCATTACTGATTTTATAACAACAGGAGAAATGCTAGAATTAAGTTCGATTAATATTTCTTGATCATCTATTGCCTTTAGTGCCTCTATTACGTATCTTGGGTTAAATCCGATCTCTAGTTCTTTACCTTCAACAATTGCAGATACTACCTCTTTTGCATCACCAGTTTCATTTGCACAACTTAAAACAATACCATCTAAACCAATTGTCATTTTAACAGGTGATTTTTTATCCTTTTCTTTATTTTCTTTTGCAAAAAGTGCTACTCTTTCAAAAGAATCAACTAGTGATTTAGTTCTTACTTTAATTTTTATTTCGCTACTTTCTGGTATAATACTATTATAGTTTAAAAATTCTCCTTCAATAATTCTGCTTAATATTATGCTTCTTCCTACTTTAAACATAGCTTGATTTCTATTTATACCAATCTTTACAGTCTCCGTTTCATCAGCATCTGTTAAAATTTTTAATAATTCAGATAATACCTTTCCTGGAATAATAGCTTTAAAATCATTAATTTCAGTTTCACTAAAATACTTTCTTAGTGATAATCTAAAACCATCTATTGCAATAATAGTTAGTATATTATCTTCGACTTTTACTAAGGCTCCATTGTATACAGGTCTATTTTCATCTGTACTAACAGAAAATATTACTCTTTTTATCATGTCTTTTAGTTTCTTTTGATTCAAAACAACAGAACTTTCTATATCAAATTGAGGTAATTTAGGGTATTCATCAGGGTTCATAGTTGCAAGCTTAAAAATACCATTTATAGATTTTAGTATAAATAAAGAATTCTCCACACTTATTTCTATTTCTTCATCTTCTATTTTTCTTACAATTTCATTTAACATTTTAGTATCTACAACAGTAGAGCCTTCTTCAATTACTTCGCAATCTAATGTATGTTCAGATCCTATTTCTAAATCATAAGTAATTAACTTAAGTGTTCCATTGTATGCTTCTAATAATACACCATCTAATATAGGCATTGTTGTTTTATTAGATGCTTTTGAAACAATATTTAATCCATTAATTAATTCTTTAAGATTACATTTAATATTCATTTATTTTTCCTCCCACTTTTTTATTGTAAATTACAAATAATTTTTTTTATTTAATATTAATATATTTTTAAATTTTATTATGCAGTTATCCACAATATCCACAGAAAATATGTTTATCACAACTCAAAAGCCTTATTAGTAATTTATATTATATTATATAAGTTCATAGTCGTAGTAGTAGGGCATGTTGATAATGTGGATAACTACTTCTAAATACTGGTATTACTATATTTATGACTGTGGATAAACCTGTGGATAACCTGTTCAAGTTATCCACAGAATTTTTGTTCGTTGTGGATAATTTTAAAATCATCAAATTATCCACATGTTATCCACATGCTTATCCACAACAACCTGTGGATAACTCAAATTAAAGTAATATTTTTTTAATATTTATGTAACAAATATGAAACAATCACTTCTAATCAGCTACTGACAAGGATTTTTTAATATCTTCTATTAAATCTCTTGTTTCAGGATTGATGTCATATTCAGAACTTATTTTTGAATATGCGTGCAGTACTGTTGAATGATCACGACCACCAAAGTCTCTTCCTATGTTTGGAAACGACATATTTGCAACTTCTCTGCAAAGATACATTGCTATTTGTCTTGGAAAAGCAACACTATTAGATCTTTTAGTACTAATTATATCTTGAACTTTTATATTAAAAAATTTACATACAACCTGCATAATTAACTTACTTGTAACTGTTTTAGTATTTTTTACAAGTATAGATTCAATTGTATTGTCAACAATTGCATCTGTTAATTCTGATTTTGTAAATGATGTATAAGCAACTAACTTATTGAAAACGCCCTCTAGCTCTCTAATATTAGATTTTACTCTTGTAGCGATTTTTACTAAAATATCATCATTTATAACATAACGTTCCTTTTCAGCTTTTTTTCTTAAAATTGCTAAACGTGTCTCATAGTCTGGAGCTTGAATATCAACTGAAAGTCCCATTTCAAATCTAGTTTTTAATCTATCTTCTAGTAACGGAATTTCTTTTGGCGGTTTTTCTGATGTTAGTACGATTTGTTTGCCACTTTCAAATAATGTGTTAAAAGTGTGAAAAAATTCTTCTTGACACTTATCTTTTCCAGCTAGAAATTGGATGTCATCTATTAATAACAAGTCTATATTTCTAAATTTTTTTCTAAAAGATTCATTTTGGCTATTCATAATTGCTGAAATAACCTCATTTGCAAAAACTTCACCAGTACAATAAATTATTCTGGTATTTGGATTTGATTTATACATGTAATTGCCTATTGCTTGCATAAGGTGGGTTTTACCAAGTCCTACCCCTCCATAAATAAATAGCGGATTATACTCTTTTCCTGGATTTTCAGATACTGCAACAGCGGCTGCGTGTGCAAAACGGTTATTTGAACCAATTATGAAGTTTTCAAAGGTATATTTTTCATTTAGACCAGCATTATCATTTGTTTTTTTTGTTAAATTTTCAAGATTATTATTTTTTTCTTCTGTTGTTGAATTTGTCAAGCTTACATTACTATCATTATCATTTAACGTTTCATTTAATGGATCTGGAATAATTTCTTTAGATTCGAATACAATTTTATATGATTTGTTAGTTAACATAGTAAGTGTATTTTCTATTAAATCTAAAAATCTTTTTTTACAAATATCTATATGATAGCTTGAAGGTAATATAAAACAAATAGTATTTTCATCCACTACTCTTGGAGATATTACTTCAACATAAGTTTTATATCCAACAAGTGACATTTCATTTTTTAAAATTTCTAATGCTTGAGACCAAATTTGAGCAAAGTTATTATCCATAAAACCACCTTTCTAAAACACATGTTTTTTTAAGTTATCCACAGAGTTATCCACAGGTGTGGATAACTTATCGACAAAATAAGATAATAAATTAATGAAATTTACATAATTTCTGTGGATTAGTGTGAAACATGTGAAAACATAATCTTATTTTTTACATAAACTACTATATCATGAAATGCGCAAAAATACAATACTTTTTACTTTTTTTTATGAAAAAAAATACTAAAATTTTTGTGAAATATTTTTGTAACATAAAAAAATGCACCTGTGGATAACTTTTAATTTTTTGATGTTGATTTTTAGCCTTTTTGGTCAATTTTTGTAATAAATTTGTAAAGTTATCCACAGTTTAAACACATGTTTATTTATCACCTGTGGATAACTTTTTTTGATAAAATTTTAAATAAATTTATAAAAAAGCATAAATAATTATATTCCACTACTTACTTATTTTGTTTTCAGTTTTTAGGTTTGTACACAATTATGTTATAATTACATATATCGTGTGTACTTAGCTTCTATGCTAATTTTTATATTAGGTGTTTTTATTAACATTATTTTGATTCAAAATAGAGATTTTAGCTATAGTTAAAGTTAGTGTAAAAAATTGAATATTTGAATATTTAGATATTTTATTACTTTACCATAAATTTAAAAATAATTGAAAAAATAAATTGACAAATAAAAAAAAGTGTTATATAATAAATTCGCTATTATATAAGTTATGGAAAGATTTCATAACACATTTTATTATTAATTATTGAGTTTATTAAATATCACATTTTAGGAGGTGTAACAATGAAAAGAACATATCAACCAAAGAAATTACATAGAGAAAAAGTACATGGATTTAGAAAAAGAATGTCAACAGCTTCTGGTAGAGAAGTGTTAAAACGTAGAAGAGCTAAGGGAAGAAAAGTTATAAGTGCTTAGTCTACTTAAAAAAGTGGGTATGTTTTGTCATATCCACTTTTCTCATAAAAAGGAAAGATTTAAATTATGAAGTTTACTTTAAGATTAAAAAAAAATAGAATATTTAGATATGTTTTAAAAAAAGGTAAATACTCAAAATCTGGTAAATACTTAACTTTACATTATACAAAAAATAAAGGGAATTCTAGTTTAAACTTTTTTGGTGTTTGTGTTTCAAAGAAAAATGGAAATAGCGTTTGTCGCAATAAACTAAAAAGGTGGGCAAGAGAAGCTTATAAATTAGAAGAGTACAGACTAAGAAGAGGTGTTAACATTATATTTTTATATAAGAAAAATGTGACTGTATGTGATACTGATTTTCATTGCATATATGATGATTTTTGTACTTGTTTAAAAGAGATAGAACTTTATGAAAATTAGTTTTGATGACATGTTAAATGCTATTTCTAAGTTTGTTAAGGGTGTTGAAATACAATTAATAAAAACATATCAAAGATATATTTCGCCGTTATTTGGAAAAAGGTGTATTTATTATCCTTCGTGCTCTGAGTATACCAAGCAAGCAGTTGACAAATATGGTATAATTAAAGGTAATATTTTAGGGATAATAAGAATTTTAAGGTGTAATCCTTTTTCAAAAGGTGGAGTAGATCATTTAAAATGAAAGGATGACATAAATGGTAAATTTGATAGCTAGTTTTTTCGGTATGATAATTAGGCTTATATATAATTTAGTGAATCATAATTATTTTATTTCAATTTTAATTTTTACTCTATTTACTAAACTTGTATTATTGCCACTTTATTTAAAGCAGATGAAATCGACTGAAGAAATGAAAAAAATAGCACCATTAGAAAAGAAAATTCAAGAAAAATATAAAAATGATAAGCAAAAGCAAGCAGAAGAGCTAACGAAACTTATGAGTGAACATAAGATAAATCCTCTTGGAGGATGTTTACCACTTCTTATTCAGATTCCTATAATACTTGCAATGTTTGCAATTGTTAGACAACCTCTTACGTATATACTTAATATGTCACAAGAACAAATTAAAACGTATGCAGTAGAGGTATATTCTGAAGTTGGTGAAGAAAACATTGATGAGAAGTTTATAAAAAATAATGAAATAAATATTGCTAAGGAAAAAGATTTACTTGATATGCAAGTTTGCAAAGGTTTTAATTTAGGTGAGGTGCCAGCCAATGTTTTTAGTAAAGATGAAACTAAAAAGGCTAGTCCTGTTGCACTTGTAATACCAATTTTTACATTTATCTTATCAATTATCTCCAATAAGCTATTACAAAAAAATACATCTGACATGCAAGCTGTTTCAGAAGAGCAAGAGCAAATGCAAAAATCTATGAATATGATGATGCCACTTCTTAGTGCTTCTATTGCATATTCGATGCCACTTGCACTTGGAGTATATTGGTTGTTTGGAAATATACTTCAAATAATACAACAAATTGTAATTTCACGTATTATGAAAAAAGATGAAGAAAAGCTAGCTTTAAAAGAAGGAGGAAAGTAAATGAAAAAAGTAACTGAACAAATGGGAAAAACAGTCGAAGAGGCTATTAGAAAAGGTCTTGAGGAACTTAAGGTTTCACGTGATGATGTAAAAATCGAAGTTCTTGAAGAACCAGTTTCAGGAGGAGTACTCGGAATTTTATCAGCAAAGCTTGCTAAGGTTAGACTTACAGTTGATAAAAAGATAAGTGATGAACAGTATAAAAATACATCTGATAAATTAAAAAATATATTATCAGAAATGTTTAAAATTACTGGTGAAGAAGATTTACAATATTCTATAGATAAAAGGGAAAATCAAGTTATTTTAAATATAAAAGGTAGTGATGTTTCTCATTTTATAGGATATAAAGGAAAGACAATTGAGTCTTTTCAGTCTATATTAAATTCAATGTTACAAAGAGAAGATGAAGATTATGCTAAAGTTTTTGTTGAAGTAAATGATTACAAAAAGCAAAAAGAAGAAAAATTAAAAAGGCTTGCTAATAAGATGGCTAACAACGTTATAAGGTTTAGAAAGCCTATTAGACTTGAGCCTATGTCTGCATATGAAAGATTAATAATTCATACAGAACTTGCAAATAGAGATGATGTTGAAACAGAAAGTATTGGTGAAGAGCCAAGAAGAAGAGTTGTTATTAAGAAAAAGTACAATTAAATAAACAATTTCTGAAAAAATATTTAAAAAATTATGTATTTTATATTGTATATAAAAGTCAGCTTTTTAGCTGGCTTTTATAAGATAGGAGAAAATGATTATGTCAACAACTATTGCTGCTATTAGCACAGCCTTATCAAATAGTGGTATAAGCATTATAAGAATAAGTGGTGTAGATAGTTTAAAAATAATAAATAATATATTTAAAACAAGAGCTAAAATTGCTCCTAATAAGATAGTATATGGTAAAATTATGAAAGATGGGGTGCCATTAGATACGGTGCTTGTATCATATTTTAAAGCACCATTTTCTTTTACTGGTGAGGATATTTGTGAAATAAATTGTCATGGTGGACGCCAAATTACACGTGAAATTTTAGAATTAGTTTTAGAAAATGGAGCGGTTATGGCAGAACCTGGAGAGTTTTCAAAAAGAGCGTTTTTAAATGGCAAAATGGATCTATCCCAAGCAGAAGCAACTATAAATTTAATTAATGCAAAGACTAAAGTTCAAACAAGAATAGCTTCAAATCAACTTGATGGGCAACTATCAACAAAAATAAAGGAATTAAGAGAAAAATTAATTGAATTATTAGCACATATTGAAGTAAGTATTGATTATCCTGAATATGATTATGAGGAAGTAGAAAATAATAATGTTAAGATACTTTTAGAAGATGAAATAGCTTGTATAACTAAAATTCTTGATTCATATGATCAAGGTAGAGTTGTAAAAAACGGAATTAATGTTGCTATTTTAGGAAAGCCAAATGTAGGAAAGTCATCTCTTTTGAATTGCTTAGCTAAATATGATAGAGCTATTGTAACTGATGTTCCTGGAACTACTAGAGATGTTATTGAAGAAACTGTTAATATAGGAAATGTAGTATTAAATATTGCAGACACCGCTGGAATTAGAAATACGTCTGATGTTGTTGAAAAAATAGGGGTTGAAAAAAGTATAAAAAAAATTGATGAAGTAGATTTAGTAATATATATAATAAATGTTGAGAGTGAAGATATTGAAGAAGATATATCTATGCTTTCTAAAATTCAAAATAAAGGACTAAAATATATAGTCCTTATAAACAAGATGGATAAAAGTCAAAAATCAATTTTTGATGCCATTTTGGACAAATTAGGAAAAAATAATATAACTAGTATTATTCCTGTATCTGTTTATAATAATTTAGGTATTGATAAACTAAAAGATACTATTGAATCTATTTTTAAAATTAATGATGTAAATTTTGAAAATGAAATTATTATAACTAATGAAAGACATAGGGATTTGTTAAAAAAATCAATTGAATATTTAGAAGAAGCAATAAGTGAAATAGATGTTAACAAACCTATAGATATTATTTCAATTTATGTGAATAAAGCAGCAAAGGGCTTAGGTGAAATAATAGGAGCTGAAGTGTCTGAAGATGTTATAAGTAAAATATTTGAAAAATTTTGCTTAGGAAAATAAAGGAGAATGTAAAGTGGAAAGTAATGATTATATATTAGGTGAATATGATGTCATAGTTATTGGTGCTGGACATGCTGGATGTGAAGCTGCTTTAGCATCTGCACGACTTGGAAAAAAGACTGCTGTTTTTGTTATTAATTTAGATACTCTTGCTAATATGCCATGTAATCCAAGTATTGGAGGCACTTCTAAAGGTCATTTAGTACGTGAGATTGATGCACTTGGTGGTGAAATGGCAAAAAATGCAGATAAAACTTTTATTCAGTCAAAGATGTTAAATATGTCAAAAGGTCCGGCTGTCCATTCATTGCGTGTTCAATCTGATAGGAGAATGTATCATATTGAAATGAAAAAAACTATGGAAAATCAAAAAAATCTTGACATATATCAAGCAGAAATAGTTAAAATTATTACAGAAAATGGCAAAGTAACTGGAGTTAAAACTAAAATAGGAGCTACATTTACAGCTAAATCAATAGTTGTAGCTACGGGTACGTATTTAAAGGGGAAGGTTATAATTGGCGAAGTTTCATATGAAAGTGGACCAGATGGTGTATTTCCTGCAAATGATTTGTCACAAAGCCTTTTGGATATAGGGGTAGGACTTAGAAGGTTTAAAACTGGAACACCTGCAAGAATTAACATAAATACAATGGATTTATCAAAAACAGAAATTCAAAATGGAGATGAAAAGATTGTTCCGTTTTCTTTTGAAAATGAAGGTAATCTTGAATTATTAAAAAGACCACATCGTCCATGTTACCTTACTTATACTACTGAAAAAACACATGAAATTATAAGAAATAATTTACATAGATCACCAATTTATAGTGGAAGAATACATGGAATTGGACCAAGATATTGTCCATCTATTGAGGATAAAGTAGTTAGGTTTAGTGATAAACCAAGACATCAATTATTTATTGAACCGCTTGGTGAAAATACTTCTGAGATGTATATTCAAGGAATGTCATCATCTCTTCCTGAAGAAGTACAAATTCAAATGTATAGATCTGTTCCTGGACTTGAAAATTCTAAGATGATGAGACCTGCATATGCTATTGAATATGATTGTATTGATTCAACAAATTTGACACTTGGATTAGAATATAAGGGTGTAGATGGGTTATTCTTTGCTGGACAAGTAAATGGAAGTTCTGGCTATGAAGAGGCAGCAGCGCAAGGAATTATTGCTGGAATTAATGCTGCTAGAAAGATTGATGATAAAGAACCGTTGGTACTTGATAGGTCTCAGGCGTATATTGGAGTACTTATAGATGATCTAGTAACCAAAGGAACGAATGAACCATATCGTATGATGACATCACGTTCTGAATATAGACTTATGTTAAGACAGGATAATGCTGATATGAGACTTACTGAAATAGGATATGAAATAGGATTAATTTCATATGAAAGATATCAGAAATTTATAGAAAAGAAAAATATGATAAACGAAGAAGTGAAAAGATTTAAATCAACTATTGTAAAACCTACAGATGAAAATAACGCTATTCTTGAAAGTCTTGAAAGCTCTAAAATACAGACTGGAATTAAGTTAGATGAATTGCTAAAAAGAAGTGAGATAACTTATGATAACATAAAACAGATAGATAAAGAGAGGCGCGAATTACCTGATTCTGTTAAAGAAGAAGTGGAAATAGAGATAAAGTATGAAGGATATATAAAACTTCAATTAGAGCAAATAGAGGACTTTAAAAAACTTGAAAATAGAAAACTTAGTGAAGACATAGATTATGAAAAAATAAATGGTTTATGTTTGGAAGCAAGACAAAAACTTAATAAGGTAAAGCCACATTCAGTTGGTCAGGCTTCAAGAATATCAGGTGTTTCACCAGCGGATATCTCGGTTTTACTTATGTATTTAAGTCAGAATAGGTAAAGGGAGGTTTTCATATGAAAATCGATTTAAATGGAAATATGGACTTTATAGCTACATTAAAAGAAGAGTCAGAAAGTATTGGAATAGCATTGGATGAATGTGCACTTTTAAAATTTCAAAAATATAAAGACTTATTATTAGAGTGGAATCAAAAAATGAATTTAACTGCAATAACAGATGAATACCAGATACTTATGAAACATTTCATTGATTGTCTTGAAATAACTAAGTATATAAAAAAAGGTGAAAAGGTCATAGATGTTGGAACAGGAGCAGGTTTTCCAGGAATAGTAATTGCTATATTTTTCAATTCAAATGTTGAAATAACTTTACTTGATTCACTAAATAAGAGATTATTATTTTTAGAAGAAGTTATAAAAAAATTGGATTTGAAAAATGTAAAAATAGTACATGGAAGGGCTGAAGAAGTAGCTAGAAATGCCGAATATAGAGAACAATATGATGTTGTTGTATCAAGAGCAGTTGCAAATTTACATGTACTTTTAGAATATGATATAGGCTATGCAAAAATAAATGGAAGACTTTTGTTAATGAAAAGTGGAAATGTAGAAGAAGAAATAAAATTAGCAACCAAAGCTATGAGTGTTTTAAAATGTAAAGTGGTAAAAAAATATGAATATAAGTATGTAGTAAATAAAGAAGAATATACTAGATGTATATTAGAAATTATGAAAAAAGAAAAAACTTTAGAAAAATATCCACGCAATTATGGACAAATTACAAAAAAGCCGTTATTATAGATAATGTAGTTGTTATAACAAAAAAAGAGGAAAAAAGCATATATTTTTGCATTTCCTCTTTTTTTTTATATAAAAATGTTATATAATGTTTCAAGAGGTGTAATTATGGCAAAAGTAATATCTATAGCTAATCAAAAAGGTGGAGTTGGAAAAACAACAACTGCTGTTAACTTAAGTGCTTGTATAGCACAAAAAGGTAAAAGGGTTTTATTAGTCGACATTGATCCACAAGGAAATGCAACTAGTGGGTTAGGGATAGAAGCACATGATAATAAATCTATATATAATGTAATAGTTGATGAAGTAGAAATGAGTGAGACAATAGTTCCAACTATGGTAAAAAAACTTGATGTATGCCCTGCTAATATTGATTTAGCTGGTGCAGAAGTTGAACTGGTTTCTATGGTATCAAGGGAAACAAGATTAAAGGATGCAATTGACAAGATAAAGGATTCATATGACTATGTTTTTATAGATTGCCCACCATCACTTGGGCTTATAACTTTAAATGCCTTTACAGCTTCAAATAGTGTACTCGTTCCAATACAATGTGAATATTTTGCTTTAGAAGGATTAGGACAACTTATAAATACTATAAAGTTAGTTCAAAAACATTTGAATAAAGAGCTTGAAGTAGAAGGCGTTGTTCTTACAATGTATGATATGAGGACAAACCTTTCTTTACAGGTTGCAAATGAAGTTGAAAAGTATTTTGGAAATAAAGTATTTCAAACAATTATACCAAGAAATATAAGACTTAGTGAAGCTCCAAGTCACGGATTACCAATAACACTTTATGATAAAGAATCAAAAGGCGCAGAAACGTATAAAAAATTAGCTAAAGAATTGTTAAATATAAATGAAAAGGGTGAATAATATGCAAAAAGAAAAAAAAGGATTAGGAAGAGGGCTAAATGTCTTTTTTGGTGAAGATAATGAAGAAGTTCAAAGCATAGCAAAGCCTAAGGAGAAAAAAGTTAAAGAAATAGAAAAAGTTGTTGAACTTAACATAACAGAGATTGAACCTATGTTAAATCAACCAAGAAAAATATTTGATAAAGAAAAGTTGGATGAATTGACTGAGTCAATAAAAGAGAACGGCGTTATTCAGCCAATATTGGTAGTAAAAGATGATAATGGATATACTATTGTTGCAGGTGAGAGACGTTGGAGGGCAGCCAAAAATGCTGGACTTAAGGAAATTCCAGCAATTATAAAAGACTATACAGATGGAAAGAAGAAACAAGTTGCCCTAATAGAAAATATACAAAGAGAAGATTTAAATATAATTGAAATTGCTCGTGCTATAAAAGAATTAATGGAAATTGATGGCTATACTCAAAGTGAGGTAGCAAAAATAACAGGTAAGAGCTTACCAACTATATCTAATATAATGCGTTTGCTTCGTTTACCAGATAAGATTTTAGATTATCTACTAAATGGAAAATTAGTTGAAGGTCAAGCTAGAGCTTTACTTGCGCTTGATGATGAAAAAAAACAAATAGAGATAGCTGATAAAATAATTGAAAAACATCTTACAGTAAGAGAAGTCGAAAAGCTTATATATGGTGCCGAAGAATATGAAAGAAAGGCAAATAAAAAGCAACCAAAAACTGTTTATTATCAGAAATTAGAGGAAAAATTAAAAAACTATTTTGGATATAAGGTAAAAATTGATTCAAATAAAAAGCATCAAAAATTAGTAATAGAATATGATGATGAGGATGGTCTTGAAAGTCTGCTTTCAAAATTAAATATCGAAATGTAGGTGAAGATATGGAAAAAACAGCTAGAGGCATAATATTTACTAATGAAAATAAAGATAAAATTATTTCAATAAAAAGGACAAAGTATGTTGATGGAAAAGTTTCAAAGGTATATTATACTTTTCCTGGAGGACATGTTGAAGGTAGCGAAACATGTGTTGAAACTTTAATTAGAGAAGTAGAAGAAGAATTATCAATAAAAGTAAAAAATATAGAAGAATTTGAGCACATATATAATGAAGAATTAAAAAGAGAAGAATTGTTTTATACTTGTATATATTCAAGTGGCGTACTTTCTAAAGGAAATGGTCCTGAATGGCAAAATCCAGATTGTAATAAATATGGTGATTATGAAATAGTAGTTATAGATGTAGCTGATGTTGAAAAATATAACTTTTTACCAATTGACATAAAAAGTAAAGTTATACAAATGTATGCCAATTAGTAAAAAATTTAAATAATGACTTGACATTTATAAAAAAAATGCTATAATTATAAATGTATCGAGTTTGGAAGAGTGTCCGAGTGGTTTAAGGAGTCAGTCTTGAAAACTGATGATGTCGCAAGGCACCGTGGGTTCGAATCCTACCTCTTCCGCCAATTGAGTACTAGATTATTCTAGTGCTTTTTTGTTATATTTTTTGGAATTTCTTTTTTTGGTATTGACTTATTTTATCTTTATGTTATAATATAGAAGTAGTTAGTTGGAGAAGTACCCAAGTGGTGAAGGGGACAGTTTGCTAAACTGTTAGGTTTCATTAGAGGCGCGAGGGTTCGATCCCCTCCTTCTCCGCCAATTTTAGCAATAGTATATCTATTGCTTTTTTTGTATTTATGGTGAAAGTGGTATTTTATGAAATATGTAAAAAAGAAAAAAGAAAGTTATGTTCTAAACGAAAAGGAATACATTACCAAAAAGGATTCTAGTTTAGTAATTAAATTTTATATAGACAATAAAGGTATTATATATGTAGATGGTGATGCACTAAAAAATAAAAAAAGTATTGTAAAAAAGATAAGTAATGAAATTTCAAACTATACATGCTTAATATTTAGTTTTGAATTTGAAAATGTAACAACTAAATTAAAGGTAATTGATAAAGTTATTTGTTTGCTAAAATATATTGAAAAGAGGATTAAGCTAAATAATAAAATTGTGTATTTTTTCCTTAGTAGTGAGTATTTTAATTATGTTAAATTTATAGAGTGCAGTGTAGAACTATTTAATATTGTAAAAAAATCTGAAAGGATAGAAAAAATTTACGATAGGACGTGTGAATATTTGGATGATGTTGTTATAAAAAATAATATATGCGAGTTTAAAGACGATAGGTGTTTAGTAAAACGTAATACTAATTGCTTAATAGGCTGTTGTCAGCATTTTAAGCATTGGAAAATAGGAATGCTTTTTGAAACAAAACTTTATGTTTGTGAATATCAAAAAAATAAATCATGCGCTACAAAGTGTCTTTCTTGCAAAATGTTTATGTGTGATGAAGTTCAAAAAAAGGGGTATAGATTTACTGTAAATAATGTGTTAACTATAAAAAGGTACTTTAATGTAATTCAAAAAATAATTTCAATAACTACATTTTACACTTCAAGAGAAAAATTTATAAAAAAACTAAATAGGGCATCGTTATAATAAAAAAATCAACTAGTAATTTAATTTCTATCAAAATAATCAGATGAATTAAATTACTAGTTTTTTTATAAAACATTATATTCCATATATTTCTTTATCAAATTTTGGCTTTAGACCTTTTAAATCACTTTCAAGGTGAACTTCAGATTGGAATAAATCATGTCCTGGAAAAGGATTTGCTTCAACAATTAATGCATCATCTTGAGTAATTGCAACATCGAATCCAATATAACGAAGACCGTCCATTTCTTTAGCACATTCCTTAGCAATAGAAGTAGCCTTATCAAAATTAGGAATTTTGAATCCTATTATTTCTTTTTGAGTAGCAGGATGTTTTGTATAAACATTTCCAACTTTGTCTACAGCAGGTTTTCTAACAATCCCATCATCACTTACTACGGTAAATAATCCACCATTGTTGAAGTTATCTACAGATTTGTTGCTATTTCCAATTCTTAGTCCGATAAATAGTATTACAATTGAGCCATCATCTTTTTTTAGAGTAACTATTCTTACTGTATTAACAGAAGTTGGATTTAGCGATGACATTTCAGAATTTTGACTTATACATTCTTCTACTAAAGTTTGATGAGAAGCTTTTAATCTATTATATAGATCTTCTAGGTTGGTATTTTTATCAATTTTTAATTTTTCAACACCTTTACCGCAACTTTCATCAATTGGTTTTACGACAAATTCGTTATGTTTTTTTGTAAATTTTATAAAATCATCTAAATTGCATTCATCAAGTGAAATCCAATCTCTTTTTAAATACTTTGAATGATGCTTATTAAAATATAGTTTATTTCCATTTTTCTTCATAGTTTCTTTATCATTTAGATACGTAACATATTTATTATTAACACCACGTGTTATATAAGTTTTTCTTTGTTCATCGTTTAAGTTATACATTTTAAACACTCTATAATCAACATAACCAGCCATGTATTTAGAGCCACATTGTATAATGTCTGCTAAAATCACGAATCTATTTTTTCCAGTTTCTTTACTTATTTGTGATGCTGTTTTAAACATAGCAGCATAGTTCATAGTAAATAGTCTTCTAAAGATATATGATACTTTTGACATTAAATCACCTCATTATTACAACAAAAAGTATAATACAAAGGCTATAAAAAGTCAATCTATTTGTGCAGTATATTTTAATACATTGTTAAAACATTCTATAAGAAAAATTTATATTATTAAATGTAAAACAAAAAATAGAAAATAAAAGGAGGTTAATAAAAAGTTAAATGAAACCGTTGAATAATTTATTGAAAAATAGGTACATAAGTAGTATAATAAATTATATTATTTAACGAGGGAGGTATAAAAATGAAATTTTTATCAATATTAGTTGCTAAAACTTTAATAAAATTAGGAAATTTAATAGGAAAAGGAAGCTGCTTCCCTGGCTCTGTAGCTCTTAAAATAGATAAAAATATTCTTGAAAAATTAAATGTCAATAGTAAGATAATTGCAGTAACAGGGAGTTCTGGAAAAGGTAGTACTTCTTCTGTAATTGTAAATGCTTTAACAAATCTTGGACATGATGTAATATATAATTATAAAGGTGCAAATTTGAATTCTGGAATTGCTACATTATTACTAGAAAATTGTGACTTTAAAGGTAATATTAAGAGTGATTATATAGTTTTAGAAATGGATGAAAGATACGCTAAATATGTATTTGGCAGTGTTAAACCAGATTATTTGGTCGTAACAAATATAACAAGAGATCAACCACCACGTCAGGGAAATTTTGACATTGTAAAAGATGATATAAAAAAATCAATTCAAGATAATACAAAATTGATACTAAATGGTGATGATCCATATCTTAGAAAGCTAGTTAAAGACTTAGATAATAAAGTATTTTATTATAGTGTTGATAAAAATTCTTCGTCAACCATTAGTAGCATGTTTAAAAACTTAAATATAACACGTTGTCCTATGTGTAATTCAAAACTTATATATGATTATTATAACTTTGAACATTTAGGAAAGTATAAATGTAGTAAGTGTGATTTTTGTAGTCCTGAATCATTTACTCGTGTAACTAATATTGATTTTGATGCAAACACTATAACTTTAAATGAAAAATATAATGTTCATTTAGTTTCTAGATTATTATTTAATGTATATAACGTAGCAGCTGCGTATACAGTTTTGAAACTTCTAGGAATAAATGAAAATGAAATTTCAAATCAAGTATCAAAGCAATTACAAAATAAAAAGATATATAGCCAATACAAGTATAAAGATAGAAATGTATATACGCTAAATAATAAAAATGAAAATGCTACGACCTTTAATCAGTCTTTGATGTTTTTAAATACGTATGATTGTAAAAAAACAATTGTGGTAGGTTGGAAAGAAATAAGTAGAAGATATAAATTTAATGATATTTCTTGGCTTTATGATGTGGATTTTGAGATTTTAAAAAATCATGAAATAGATGAAGTTATATGTATAGGTGTACAAAATTATGATATAGCAACTAGAATGTATTTAGCTGGTATTGAGGCTAATAAAATTAAAACTTTTGAAACTGTAAAAGAGGGAACTGACTATATAAAAGAAAATACAGATGGTGATATTTTTGCAATACTTAACTTTGATTATGTAGAACCTTTTAATGAAAACATGAAAGGAGATGCAATTAAATGATAAAAATAGCATATTTATATCGTGATTTATTAAATTTATACGGTGAAAGTGGAAATATAATCGCTATGGAAAGAGCTTTAAAAGCACTAAATGTTGATTATTCTGTAGATGAGTTATCAATAGGTGATAATATAGTGTTAAATAATTATGATTTTGTGTATATTGGCTCTGGAACGGAAGAAAATATAAAAATTGTATCAGAAGATATAATAAAATATAAGGATAGTATAAAAAAATATATAGATGATGAGAAAGTGATGTTAGTTACTGGAAATAGCATCGTACTTTTTGCAAATAGTTTAAAAGATGAAAATGATAGTACTATTTTTAATGGATTAGGAATAATAAATTCTGATGCTAGAGTTTCGAGTAAACGAATAGTATGTGAATCTTTGTTTAAAAGTGAAGGTCTAAGAGATGATATCATTGGATTTCAAAATCGAGGATTCTATTTAGATAAATTAATGGATGATGATAAGTTATTTGATGTCGTAAGTGGAGTAGGCGTAAATAAGAATTTGAATATAGAAGGAATGAATAAAAATAATTTTTACGCTACATTTTTAATAGGTCCTATTTTGGTAAGAAATCCTGAGATGTTAAATTGTTTTGTAAACCTTATATTAAAAGATGAAAAATTTGTGAAACTAGATTTTGCAAAAGAAGCATATGAAAAATTTAAAGCTTTATATTATGGTAAGAATTAGTATAAAACTCTTATATAACAGAAAAGTAAATTTTGATAAATTTGTTTACTTTTCTGTTTTTCTATGCTATAATCTTTACGTAACTTTTTGAAGCGGTCTAATATGATTTTATTGGAGGATAGATTATGGAAAAAAAAGTTGTACGTAATATTAGATTTATGACTAATGAGTATACAGATAGTCAAGAAATTTTAGAAAAAGCACGGAGAACTATTAACAAAAATGAGCTTAATTTTAAAGTAGTTGATGATGATAGTGCAGATATTGTTGTTCCGATTGGTGGAGATGGAGCTTTTTTAAAAGCTTTTAGAAAAACAAATTTTAATTCTGATTTGGTATACGTTGGAATTAATACAGGAACTATTGGCTTTTTGCAGTCAGCAGATGAAAATATGCTTGAAAAAACTTTAGAAGTTATTTCTAAAGGTCTTGAAAAGTATAGATTGCTTCCTCTTTTGGACATCACATTTAAATTTGAAGATCATTGTGAAGTTCACAAAGCTATTAATGAGATTGAGGTAGGTGGTTGCTATGGAAAGGTGTTTGACTTTTCACAGCTTGTAAATGGATGTTATTTGCACGAGGCAAGAGCAAGTGGAATCATTATTTCCTCTTCGACTGGAAGTACAGCAGTAAATAAAAGCTATGGAGGACCAATACTTATGGCTGATGGATTTGTAGTATCGACTATACGTGGCATTGCAAATAGTCCTACTAAAAAACCCTACGTAGCACAGCCAATTGTAGCAAAGTCTACGAAAATTGTATTTCCTGATATCAATAAGGAAAGGGAAAAAAATCCAAGTTTTAATAGATTTAGAAATCCAGTTTACTTTGCAATTGATGGTTTGGTTCTAGATAATATTGATCAAAATAATTTACTGTCTATTGAAGTTTCAGTAAGTAATGAAAAATTACGCACTGTGAATTTCTCTGGTTTATCACGAATCGAAGTGATTCGTGATAAATTATTGTAATCGTTAAAGTATAAAAATACACTTTATTTATGTACATTTTGTACGTATGTAAAGTGTATTTTTCATTAAATGTAAGTTTTTATCACATATAAATTATTAATTTTTGTATAATTAAGTATAGTTAAATAATTTAATTTATAGGAGTTAAGTCATGATAGGAATTAAATTAACTTTATTGGTATTTGTACTTGGATGTGTTAGTGGATTAGTTTCAAGTGTAGTTTCTTATATAATTACATTTAATAAATTTTTTAGTATCTCATCACTTTGTCTTATTGTAGCAGGAATAATGAATAGCATTGTATGCTTTGACATGATACCAGAGGCTATAAGTATTTCAAACATGTTGTATACAATTTTAGGAATAGTTTTAGGTATTTTTGTAATATTTTTAGTAGACGTTAAAAATAACAAAAACGTAAGTTATAAAAACTCAAATTATATATTGGTTATTTCTATGATTATTCATAATATTGTAGAGGGAATTATAATTGGTGCAGGATTTACATTATCAAAATCTCTTGGAATTAGCATACTTATTTCAATGTTTTTTCATGATATACCTGAGTGTTTGATTGTTTCGATCAATGTTTTTAATCATAATAAAAATAAATTAAAGAATTTATTGCTTAATTGTTTTGTGGGTGCAAGTTCGTGTATAGGAACATATATTGGTTATATATTTGGAGATTTTAGTAAAATTTTTGTAGCACTATTACTTTCGATTGCTTCAGGTACTATGTTATATGGAGTTTCAAATAATTTAATCTCATCTTTAGATATAAAAAATAAGTATATTTACTTGTGGTATTTAGTTGGAATGATAATTGGTATACTAATTACTAAATATTAGTAATTTTTCTAAATTTTATATTATTAGTATCACGTATTTTTTTATATATTTTACAAAGACTATACTATAAGTATAATTGTTTTACAATATTAATAAAAATGGTAAAGTAGTAGTTAAGGTAGTAGTTTTGGCTGTTTTTTGAATATTAATTTTGATTGACTTTAAAAGGAAAATGTGGTAATATAAATGTGTATTTTGGAGGAATTATAATTGAAAATAATATTATTTGTTTGTACTGGAAATATTTGTAGAAGTCCAATGGCGCATTATTATATGCAAAAAAGAGTAAATGACTTAAATTTAGAAGAAAAATATGCTATTGATTCTGCAGGTATATTTGCAGTTACAGGTGAAAAGTCTACAAATAATGCTATAGAAGTTATGAAACACTATAATGTGGATTTGAGCAATCATAGAGCAAAAAATATACATGATATTGACCTTTATATGTATGATTACGTAATAACTTTAACGACTGCTCAAAAGAAAGATATATTGTACTATAAAAAAGGTTTAGAAGGTAAAGTGTATACATTAAGGGAATTTGTTATGCCAAGTGATGTGTATAAAGATATTGACGATCCATGGGGACTAAACTTGAAAGTATATAAAGATTGTGCAAAAGAAATTGTGGAATGTGTGGATAAATTAATATTAAAATTAGAAGGAAGTGAATAGTTATGATTATCATTGGTTCTGATCATACAGGAGTTGAACTTAAAAAGAAAATAATTGAGTATTTATATGAGCAGAAGATAGAATATGCAGATGTTACTAACTTTAAAAATCAAGACGGTGATGATTATCCTGATGTTGCAAGACTTATTTGTCAAAAAGTGTTGGAGAACACTTCAAATTTAGGTATAGCAATATGTGGAACTGGAATTGGTATTTCAATAGCTTGTAATAAATTTAAAAAAATAAGAGCTGCGCTTTGTACAGATGTATATATGGCTAAGTATTCAAGAATTCATAATAATGCTAATGTCCTATGTTTAGGTGCAAGGCTTGAACCTATGAAAAATAATGATAATATAAGACAAATTATCAGTGCATTTATTAATAATTTTTATGAGGGTGGAAGGCATGATAGAAGATTGGAAAAAATTAGAGCGATAGAATCGTTAAACTCAAAAGGAGATAGCAAACTATGGCCATAGTATATTGTATTATTTTTATAACATTTGTACTCTGTCTTATATTCACACCAATAGTAATAAAAATTTGTAAAAAGTATGGAATAGTTGATATTCCAAAAGATAGCAGAAGAGTTCATTCAAAACCTATGCCAAGAATTGGTGGTGTTGCTATAGTAGCATCGATGATAATAGCTTTTTTGTTGTACTTTGTCATAACAAAAGGTATACCATCAATATCACTTAGTAAGTCGTTTTGGGGATATTTAATAGGTGCTGTAATAATAGCGGCTATGGGATTGATTGATGATTTAAAAGGTCTAAGAGCAAGGAAAAAATTTGTATTTCAACTTGCAGCAGCATGTGTTGTTTATTTTTTTGGAATTAGTATTTCAAGCATGAAAATTCCATTTGTGCATTCTGAGGCAGTATCACTTGCCTGGTGGCTTGATTTTCCATTAACTCTTTTATGGGTAATTGGTATTACAAATGCACTTAATTTAATTGATGGACTTGATGGACTTGCTGCTGGAATAACTGCAATAGCATCTACATCTTTATTAATAATATTTATATCAACTTCGGCAAGTTTGGATGCAATAATAATAAGTGCAGTTTTAGCTGGTGCAGTTTTAGGATTTTTACCGTATAATTTTAATCCAGCAAAAACATTTATGGGGGATGTAAGTTCAAATTTCTTAGGATTTACAATGGCTTGTGCCTCTATTATGGGGTTTGCCAAAGGATATACTTTGCTTGCAATAATTTCACCTCTTTTAATACTTGGAATTCCTATTTTTGATACTGTTTTTGCAATGGTCAGAAGATTTGTAAAAGGACAACCATTATTAAAACCAGATGGAGCACATATTCATCATCGCCTTATAAAAATGGGGCTTAGCCAAAGACAAGCTGTATTACTTTTATATAGTATTACTACTGTTTTATGCATGATAGCAGTTTTGCTTGCTTCAGCTGATGTTTGGAAAATAGTTATACTTGTTTTAGCATTTATATGTTTTGTATTTTTAGGATTTCTTAGTATGGTAAAAACGATACAAGAAAGAGGTGGAAATACAGAAATAAATAAAAATTTTAGTATGGATGTAGAAAAAGAAATATCGACTTCTTCAGCTGATGGTAAAGAGCTAAACAAGAAAGTAGAAGTGAAAACAAAAAATAAAGCCAAAAAGTAAAAATAAAAAATAGAAGTTTAAGTATTTTAATTTTTTATACTTTAAACTGAATAATATTTTATTTGTATGATTATAATATTTATGTAAGAAAGGAAGATAATAATGAAAGAACAACTTTTAAGTGAATTGAAGGACGCAATGAAATGTAAAGATGAGTTAAGAAAAAATACTATAACAATGTTAAGGGCTGCTATATTACAAGTTGAAAAAGATGAGCAAAAAACTTTAACTGATGATGAAATTGCTGGTGTAGTTGCAAAAGAAGTAAAGAAAAGAAAAGAATCTATAGCAGACTTTCAAAAAGCTGATAGACAAGATTTAGTAGATGATTTAAATAGAGAAATTGAAGTTTTATCTAAATATTTACCTAAGCAATTAACAAAGGAAGAAATAGAGAATCTTGTAGATGAAGCTATATCTATAACTGGTGCTTCTTCTCCAAGAGATATGGGCAAGGTTATGCAAGAGTTAAGACCAAAAACTACAGGTAAAGCAGATGGTAAGATAGTCAGTGAAATTGTTAAAGAAAAATTATCAAATTTATAGTAAGTTAGCCAAGTATTTAATGCTTGGCTAAAAATATTTATAGGAGGATGAAAATGAATAAAATTTATGTAAATGGTAGTAATAAATTTAAAAGTACGCTTGTTAGTATAAATTATTTACTTGATGTTAATAAAGAAGAAATATCATATTTTTCAGTGCTTGCGTCATTACTTGGAAAATATACAAAGAGATTTAAATCGCCAAAAGAAATTGAAAAATATTTGATGGGGTTATATAATGCTATTTTTGACATAAATACTCAAAAAGTTGGAGATTTATATAATATTGAGTTTAGAATAGAATTTGTAAATAAAAGATTTTTACCAAATAATGTTGATTTATTTGATGATTGTTTAGAATTTTTAAAAGAAGTTATATATAATCCAAATTTAGAGTTTGAAGAGTGTGCATTGGAAAGAGAAAAAAAAGCAATTTTAGATAAAATAAATCAAAGAAAAGATGATAAGTTATATTATGGCATGATAAAATCAGAAGAAATGATTTTTGAAAATGAAGTAGCAGGAATGTACGTGTATGGAGATGAAAATGTTGTAAAAAATATTGATGCTTCAATAATAAAGAAAAGTTATGAAAAATTAATAAATGATTCTGCCATACAAGTTGTAATTACAGGAAATTTGGAAGAATATACTGACGTTGAGAAAAAGGTTGAAAGCGTATTTGGGCAAAAATTGGATAGCAAATACAAGATTGAAGATTTAATTGTAAATAAAAATGATAATAAAATGGCAAAGACAAGCGTAAGAGAAAGTGTTGAAGAAATTGAATCTACGCAAAGTGTGCTGGCATTGGCACTTAGAGTAGTAAATCCAAGTGAAGAAGATTATTACGTACTTACATTATATAATGCGATTTTAGGAGGAACTCCTAGTTCAAAATTATTTCAAAATTTTAGAGAAAAAGAGTCACTTGCTTATATGGTAAGTTCTAGATATTATAGATTTAAAAGTGTAATAATAATTTCATCAGCAATAAGTAGAAAAAATTATGAAAAAGCCATTAGTGTTATAAAAAAACAAATAAAAGATATAGAAGAAGGTAATATTTCTAAAGAAGAATTTGAAGCTTCAAAACAAAGTGTACTTTCAAATATAACTCAATGGATGGATTCAAAGATTTCAATGTCAAAGCTTTTTTATTCAAATTTAATTCATTTTAAAAGTCGCAACGTAACATTAAATGACATGTATGAAAAATTTAAGAATATAAATATTGATGATATTACTAGAATTGCTAAAAAGATAAAGTTAGAAGAAATAATCTTACTAGGAGGTGAATTAGATGCATAAAGTAGAGGTCGAAATGAATAATTTAATTGGCGAGAATACGTATCATTCTATACTTTCAAATGGACTTAATGTATACATATGTAAAAAAGAAGGCTTTAACAAAAAGATAGGAATGTTTGGAACTAAGTATGGTTCAGTAGATTCAGAATTTATTGATATTAAAACTGGAAATAGGATTAAAGTACCAGATGGAATAGCGCATTTTTTAGAACATAAATTATTTGAAAAAGAGGGAAGTAATGCTCTTGATATGTTTTCAAAAATAGGTGTTGATTCTAATGCATATACTACATTTGATCATACTGTATATTATTTCCAAACAACTGACAAATTTGAAGAGTCAATAAAACTTTTAATAAAATTAATAAAAGAGCCATATTTTACTGATGAAAATGTAAAAAAAGAACAAGGTATAATAGCACAAGAAATAATGATGGGAGAAGATGATCCAAACTACATGGTTTATTTTAATGCATTAAAGGCTATGTATAAAAATAATAATGTCAGAGTTGATATTGCAGGTACTACATCTTCTATAATGGATATAACTAAAGAACTTCTATATACATGCTATGATACATTTTATAATTTATCTAATATGTTTTTTGTTGTAGTTGGTGATGTTGATGTAGATAGTACACTAAATTTAATAGATGATACATTAAAGTTATACGTAAAATCTGATGAAAACAAAAATGTGGCTGGAAATGTAGAAAGGTTTTATTTAGATGAGCCAAAACAAATAAATCAAAAACAAATAGTTCAAAAAATGGATATATTTATGCCACAGGTTTGCCTTGGATATAAATTAAATATTGTAAAAGGTAAAGAGATTATAAAAAGGGCAATAATTGCTGATATTGTTTCAAAAATGTATTTTTCTAAACTTTCTAATTTTTATGAAGTTGAGTACAATAAAAAAATATTAAACGATGAAGTTATTATTTCATATGAGGGATCTAACACATTTTCACATATAATGGTACTAGCTGAATCAACTGATGTAGATTTGTTAAAAAGTGATTTATTGGAATATATAGAAAAAATAAAAAAATCAGAAATAGATGAGGTTTTATTTAATGAAGTAAAGAAAAGCAAGATAGGAACTACAATTATGTATAATGATAGCTTATCTAGTTGTTACAGAAGAATAATTGATGCTATATTAGCAGATGTTGATATATATTCAGATGTAAATATTGTGGAGAATATAACTACTAATGATGTAAAAGAGTTTTTACAACTTTTTGATGAAAATTATATGTGTACGTCTATAATAGATAGAATTAATAAATAATATTTATGGTAATATTAAAGTATAATATATGCTTATGAAAATAAAAAAATAATAGTTAAGTTCAAATTTTTGACCTAACTATTATTTTTTTAGCAATACTAGATTACTTAAAGCTTCATTATTTTACTTGACTTAATCGACATATGCTATAATAGATAAATCAGTCATTGCGTATGTGGAATCAGAAGAATAGACAGTAACGTAAGCATATACTGTTGCACCAGGAGTTACAGATATCTTCTTGAAGTTTATTTTTGCACTTTCTCCTGGATAGATCCTGCATTTGCTAGTTAAAGATTTGTAATAATTCGAATATTCAACTAGTCTTACATCAACATATTTAAAATTGCCACTATAATTTGCTGGAACTACTGAAACTGATATTCTATTTCCAGTAAATGAAGTTAAAGTATAGCTGGTTTCCATTCCATTTGTAATTACTTGTTTGAAATAGTTACTATAGTAATCAGTAGATAATGGATTTACCTGAAGTATGCTCTCAGAGATTTCTGTAGAAGAGTCTACAGGATCAATACTAGCCATAGAAGTTACAGGGGGAACTGATACAATTAGTAATACTAAAAGAAGTGTAGCTAATAATTTTTTCATTTGTGATCCTTTCTGTATTAAGATTTTAATTCAAGTTACCTTTGTAGTAAAAACTTAAGGTGAACGTATACTTTGGCACATTCTTCTCACCTCCAAAATTATTTAAAGGAAAAACTAAAGGTTACAGTGCAATTTTAACAATTGTGTAGAAAAATGTCAAGTATTAAAAAATAATTCGACTTTTTTCGACAAAACTCGACGTTCAAATCGTATTGAAAAAATAAGAAATATATTATATTATATTATTAGGGGGGAATTGTATGAAAGAAAATTTTAAAATAAAGGTTATTTTACTGGTATTGATTATTGTTGTTGTAGTATTTTTAGAAATATTGTTACAAAATGAAAAATATATTGATATCCCATATGATTTTTCAGGTATAAATCAAAAGACTGTATTGACGTATGAAATAAATGACAATAGTATTATTTCCACATCATATGTGAACAATCAAAGTACTTTTACACCAGGTATGTATAAAAAGGTGACCACGTATTATTTTAATGAAGAACGTTTATCAAAAGTACAAGAAATATGTTATTTTAATAACATATCAAGTTTAAATGATTTTTGTAGCGACAGTGATACAAAAGAAAAGTACAATATAATCAGTAAAAAAGATGGATATATAGTTTTAGAATATAAAGAAAATAGTAATATTACTAAGGCTGAGTATTTAGAGAGCATATATAATAATGCAAATAAAGGAATTGCTTGTTATATAAAAGAAAACGGTATAATTAAATATGAAGGCGCTAATTAATTGGAGGGACATGTATGAATAAAAATAAAATTATTATTACAGTACTTAGTATTTTTGTGCTTATTGCTTTGCTAGTTTTATTGTATCAAACTATATTTTCTATTAACTTTTGGCCAGAAAAAATTGCAACAAATGATAAAGTTACGGCTAATATTGGGCATAGCATAATACAAAATGAAAATGAAGTCGTTTATACTAAGTATATAAATGATATAGATACTGGTAACTTGTTTATTAATATTGTAAATATTTTGAAAGGTAAAGTATATGTTAATAAAATAGTAACTACGTATAGGTTTGAAAATGAAGTTGTTGAAAATGTAAAAATTGATTATTATTATGCAAGAAAGAGTGATGCTAAAAAGGCATATGAAAAAAATAATGAATATAATTTTTTTAATGAAAGTAGTATATTAAACGAAAACATACTTTCAAAAGATATTACTGAAATTTATAGCAATATGTCTAAGGATAAAATTTTAGAAGCTATAAAATCAAATATTGAGTTATAATGTTGTATTTAAAATTAAAACTAACTTAAAGTAAAATATTTTAGGTTAGTTTTTCGCTATGTACTCTTATTTCATAAAAATTAAAAATTATTTGTAAGTTTAAAGATATAAGTAAAAGTGAAGAACTACTAAAAAATTAAGTATATAAAAAATAGCAAAATTAAATACAAAAGCATAATTGTAAAAATAATAATTAATATTTCTATAGATAACATAAAATGATAGAAAAGAATACATAAAGCAGAAGAAAAAGGTTGACATAAATTAGATAAAGTGATATAATTGTGCCGGATGTGGTACTAAACCAAATTCAAAATTTTGAAAAGGAGATAAACTATGGAAAAAGAGAAAGCTCAAAGTGAGCGTGTCAGGAAGCTGATAAATGGTGGATTTATGGAATGCCATAATAATGGGCACACCATACAGGAAATTGCTGATACCTTTAATTTGTCATGTAGAACTGTATATATGCATCTACAAGACATAGCTTTAAAAGAAGGAGTAAGCAGAGAATCTCTACTTAGAAATAAAAGCTCAGAGCACAATGTACAAAACAAGCGTAGCTATGAGAAATATCCATCTTTAGATGAGCTTAAGTCAATTTCAGTTAGCTTGTCACAGGAGCTTGAACAAGTGAAAACCTTTAATGATAGTTTGATTGCTATGATTAATGATGACGAAAAAGATTATGAAAAGGAGTAAACACATGGATAAAAAGACTATTTTACGGCCTCAATTAACAGCTAAAGATATTGAGGAAAAAATTAAAAAGAATTTTGGAATGACAGAGTTTGCAGAATATTGTTGCTGTGAAGAGTCTGATATTGAAAAGCACTTGAGTACTGTTACAAGTAATAAACGTGCAATTAAGTATTGGATGAATCGTATGAAACAAAACCAAAAAAGAAATGACAAGCATAGAAAAAATGCTGTAATTAAAAGTCATAATGATCAATTATTTATTAAAGAAGGAGAAATTATGTCTAATAGCAATGAAGCAGCTAAAGAAACAAGTGAAAGATCAGAAAAATCAGTTGAGGATGAGGTGTTAGAGTTAAAATGTAAGGAACAGGATTTAACAGAACAGATTTTAACTCTCGAGGCTGAACGGAAAAGATTAAATCAACAGAATCTGGAGTTGAAGAAAAGAAGACTGAAAGGCAAGCAAGAATTAGAAGAATTGCAAAGCAAATTGAAGAACGTACTTGAAGAATGCGAGAGAGATTATAATGAGTATCAACGCATTTGTTCAAACAGAGAAAAAGTAAACTCTGAGATTAGTTCTAAGTTGGATGAAAGAGAGCGTGTAAGAACAGAGATATCAGAGAAAGAAGTTATTAATGTTTTCGTTTATGATAGCGGTGAAATCGAAGTTAACGAGGTACCGTATGTAGTTGAAAAGTGGCAGGAAAGCTTCCATAAAATTATAGATCGAACAGAATTGGAACCTTTGTCGTTAGGTCAGGTGAAAATCCTATCAAAGGCGTTGACCTTAAGGCAAAGTAGTGAGAAGGCTCAGAAGTTACAGTTCGTTTTTGAATCTGAGTCTGTGGATGAAGTTTTTAAGAAATTGTGTTCAATTTAATTTAGTTTTTTTATAAAAAAAGAGTGTCTAGATGATAATACATCTGGGCACTTTTTATTGGTATATTTAATATTTTTTCTTCATATAATAGTATCATAAAAAAGTAAACTAAAAATACTTATATGTCAGAAATTGTCGAAATTTGCGGTCAATATTTTGACACTAAATATTGACATTTAATATTAAAAATGTTATAAGTATTGTAGAGGGGAGATGAATTATGATGATTATTGATGAAATAAATTATCTAAAAAATAAGTTGGAAAAACAAATTGCACAAAATGATTCATATGAAAGAATATATGAAACAAGTGCACGAATAGATAAGCTTTTGATTAATTATTATAACGATATAGAGGCCTCTAAAAGAAGTTTAAATTGTTAAAAGAAACATTGAATAGTAATAATCCAAGTATTATTAGCAACGTGTAATCTTTAGTATTTTGAAAAAAAAGTAATATTATTAATACAATTATTATTAGATCATCTATTGCTATGGAAAATCCTAGTAAATTTATCTCATTGTTGTTAAATGATATTATATTTGAAAATCTAGATTTTGTTGTATTTGGTTCATTGCTATCTTCTACTTTGGATTTGTTGTTCGTTTTGTTTTTTTCTTCTTGAGTTTTGAATTGATTAGTTGAAAAATTAGAGTAGGTAGGATTATAATATTGATTAAAGATGTTATTGTATTCATAGCCGTACCTTTTGTAATATTTATTATAGTATGGGTTATAATCAAACATTATCATCACTACCTTTACTACTAAATGCTTCGAAAGCATCAATCAAAGTTAACATTGTTATGTATTCATTTAATTTATCTTGTCTAGATTTTCTAAGAAATGGTTTTAAAGATAATAATAGATTCTTTTTAGGATTATTATCATTTATTTTTGAGAGTACTCTTTGTAGTTTTAATATTGTTGCTGCATCTATGTTAAATCCATTTGAATTTGAATCGTTATGTTTATTTGTATCAGAGGCATTGTTTGAATTTCCAAACATTCCAAGTATTTGTCCTATATTTATATTATTTAATATTTTTGAAAAATCAAAGTTATTGTTTTCGTTAGCGTTTGTGTTTTGGGTGTTATTATAATCTGAATTATTACTGTGTGCACTTTCATCTTTATTAAATTCATTTGAATTTTTTATATTAGAATTATTAGTTGTAGACTCTTCATTTAATTTAGATTGAATGCTTTGAATAAGATTTAGTATTTGTTCTTGATTTGAGCTTGTGTCATTAATTTTTGCAGATTCTTGATTTTGCATAATTATTTTTTCTGTGAATTATTACTAAGCATTCTTACTAAATTATTTAAGTCATCACTAGACATATTTTGTATCATATTTGTAACTTTTTCTAGTTTGCTTTTGTCAATATTTGCAAGTAAATTTGCAAGAGTTTGATTTAATGAATTACTTTGGTTATTATTCATGAAAAATTCATCTCCTTTTTCTTATATGATAAATATATGCAAGTTAAATTGTGTTTGTGATAAATTTATAACTAATTATTGTATATTATAGTTATAAATTTAAATGCAACTGTATTTTTTTAGAAAGAGAGGTAAAAGATTTGTTTAAATATAAAAATATAGAAGAACTATATAGATTAAGAGATATTACAAAGACTAATGTTATTAGTGGCGATAAAAAAAGCTTAAGTTCATCTATAATTTTTGAAGTTAAAGATGCCGTATTTTTAAACATTGATGAAAATACGTCTGATTTTATTTTTTATAATTTTAAAGAATTTTTAACTAGTATTAATTTTGAATTCAAAATAATAATTAGAAATGAAAAATTAGATATTGATAAATACATAGAAAATATGATTAAAATGGTAGATGATGAAATAAAAAATAGTGAAATATTTGAGGAGTTTATTGACGAAACAATAGAAAATTTGAAAAAAGAGAATTTATATCAAAAGAAAGTATATATTGTAATTAAAAGTGATGTTAATGAAAAAGGTGTGGAAAATGTGGAAAATCTATTAAAAAAATTAGTTGAAATTGGATGTACAGTTATTAGAATTGATAATGAAAGAATTAAAGAAGTACTTTTTGAGAGTATGAATAAGGGAGTAACATATGAAGATTAATAGATTTAAAAACATATTTCCATCATATGTTGATAATACTAGATTTAGAGTATTGTGTGTTGATGGAATTTACATATCAAGTTTGATTATCAATAATTATCCAAGATCTCCTGATTTTTTAGATATTATTTTTAGCTTACCAAGAGATATTAAATGTGATATTACAATACATGTTCAAAAGCAAGATAGTATAAAGATTCTAAAAGAGCTAACGTATTCGATTTCTGTAAATGCAAGTGAATTGAAAAGCATAAATAAAAATCAAATAGACATTGATTTAGTAGGCAAAAGTAGAGAAGATGCAATGAATTTGAGAAAGGAGATTCAGATAAATGGTGAAGAAATTTTTTTGTGTAGCGTTATTATTACTATGTATGAGAAGAATTTGAAAGTACTATTTAGAAATGTAGAAAGATTAAGATCAAGATTATATGCTAAAGGAATTACATGTTCAATTGCAAATTTTAGACAACTTGATTGTTATTTGGAATCTATGCCATATATGATTGAAAATTTTAAGTTTCAGTCACTTTCTTATAAAAATTTCACAACTTCTGCACTTGCTAATCAATTTCCATTTATAAGTGATAGCATATTTGATAGAAATGGTATCATGTTTGGATTTTTAAAAAATAATAATAGAATTTGTAATTTGGATATATTTAGCAGTAAATACTTGAATGCAAATATTTGTATCTTTGGTGGAAGTGGTTCTGGAAAATCATTTTTTACCAAACTTATAATAATCAGGCATTATCTTTCATCTAAATGCCAGTTTATATTTGATGTAGAAGGTGAGTATCAAAAAATTGCAGAAAATTTAGGAATAACATACGTAGATTTTTCGAATAGTTGTAATAGCTTTATTAGTCTAAATATAATGGAGATTTTTGAATATGAAATAGTAAAGTATGGACAAAATGTAATAATTTCTAAAATTGACAAAATTATTAATCTATTTTGCAAGTTAGATAAAGATATAAAAAAATATAAAGAAATCTTAAAAAGTAAAATGATTGAAACTTACGCCAAATTTAATATTATTACAATTGAAGATTTATTTAAAAAAAATAGCATTAATAACATATTTTTAAAAGATACGAGAATTTCTAGTAATAGTTTTCCAACAATAAATGATTTAATTGATGGTATAGGAGATTTGGAGTTAAAAGAGATAGTACTTAGAATATCAAATAGAAGTCCTAAAATGATACTTAATAAAAGCAATTGTGTAGATAAGATTTTAAAGACTGGAGCTATATTTTGCTTAAAAAATGTAAATAAGAACTATGTACCAGAAATTGTATTGTATTTATTAAATGAAATTGATGAATACATAGAATGGAATTTAAATAAATCCAGTAAAATAAATACAATTATCTATTTTGATGAAATTTGGAGATTTTTTAATTTGAGTAAAGATAATAATATGCTTTTTATAATATTTGAATTGTATAAGACTATAAGAAAGAAAAAGGCAAGTATTGTTACAATAACTCAAGATATATCTGACTTTTTTATGTATGATGGTGGAAGTTTTGGAAAAGGTGTGTTAAATAATAGTGCGTTTAAGCTATTTTTTAAGATGGAATATAACGATAAGGAAATATTGCAAAAGATTGTTATGAAAGATAAAAACATAGTTGAAATGATGTCAAATTTGCAAAAAGGACAAGCAATACTTGGAATAAAAAATGATTATGTTGCTATTAATGTAAAAGCAAATAAATACGAAAAGAAAATATTAGGAGAGTGTTAAATGAAAATTTTAGTTGCACTTAATAACTCATATGTAAAAAATGAGTTAGAAAAGATATATGGTAATGATGTATATACGTATGATATAACTGAAAAAGAAGCAGTGATAGAATTTTTAGCTAATAACTTAGAAGTGTATACTATAATTACTAAAGACAATTTAGATGGTAAAATAAATAAAGAAATGTATATAAAACAGATGAAACTTGCAAATAGTAATATAAAAATTATATATATAGTTGAAAAATTAGATGAAAAATATAAGCAATTTCTTTTTGCTAATGAAGTTTTTAATATTATAGAAGGAAATATAGTATCTACTGAAAAAATATGCAATTTAATAAACTCTGATAATAAAATAGTGTATAAATATGAAAGTAATGCTAGTAGTGTTGCTTTTAACGAAGCAGCACAGAAATATTATGCAAGTTATAAAACTAATTTGAAAAAATTAGTAGCTGTGTATGGAACAAGTGGTGCTGGTAAATCTTTTATATCGTCTGTTTTATCAAAAGAATTAGCAAAATCCTCAGATATTAATATATCATTACTTGATATGGACGTTCAAAATCCAGCAATTGATATATTTAATTCGCTAAAATATAATAATTCTTTATCACATGCAATAGACGATATTGATAACAATATTGAATTAAATAAATTTTTAGACAAATATATGATAAAAGATGGAAAAAATAAGAAACTTTGGTATATGCCAAATAATGTTAACTTATTTGATTTTAAATCTAAACTTTCAAGCAAAAATTATGAAAAAATATATGAAAGTGTAAGGTGTGAATCAAATTTTACATTTGTAGATTTACCATCATCACCATTTTTAGATGTGGTTCCATATACTTTAGAATGTTCCGATATAATATTTTTTGTTATCAATCCAAATTATATAAGTATAAGACAGGCTTGTAAATACTTAGAGATATTTACAAATGTGTGGGATATTAAAAAAGAAAAAATAAATATAATTGTTAACAAGTATCAAAAGGATTCACTTGATTTTTTACAGATTAATTCTTTGTTAAAAGGGTATAATATAGTGCTTATGGTTCCTTTTGTTGAAAAAATAGATTCATACATAAATGGTGCAACGCAAAGGTTGGAAATTAACTTTGATTTTAAAAAAGTATATAAGAGCTTAGATTTAGAATGGATGTATGAAATAAACTATAATAAAAAAGGAAAAATACTACCTGGTATGTTTAAAGCACTTAAAAAGTAGTTTTACATTATAGGTGATAAAAAATTAAGTAAAATGGAACAAAATAGAAAAATTTAAAAATAAGATTGAAAAAGGAGTTATCGTATGAATAATATATTAGAAATAAGTAGACCAGTAAATGAATTAAATTTAAAATTAAAAAATGATTTAGATATAAGCAGAAACAATAAGGATTTTATAAAAATTGTAAGTGATGTGGTAAAATCAGGAATTACTTATAGTATGAAAGCACTAGGCGATGAAAAAGAAGAATTTGGAGATTTCTTAAAAAGTATTAAAAATTTATTTAATAAAAATGAATTTAAAAATATGATTGAATGTGCTGTTGGTGCAAGTGTTGGTCAAGGGTTAGAAAATTTAAAAGAAAAAAATAGTTCATTAAAAGATTTAAACAAATTTAAAGATATTTCAATAAAAGGTGGACTTAAATTTATGGTATCGGCTGGTTTTGAAATATTATTAAATAAACTTTTAAAAGGAAATATACTTACACCAATAATAAAAAAAGCAGTATCTGGAATAAAGGATTTCTTATCTAGCAAATCGTTTTCAAACAATATAGAAATAGGAGTTGAAAAGTTAAAAAATAAAGTAGAAAAGTTTAAAGATTATCGTAGCCAATGGTATAATGCTTATGAAAAATTTGAATTAAATAAATTAAATGAAATAGCCATAAATTTGAATAAAATAAAAGGACATATTCCAAATGATACTATTTGTGCAAGAGAAAATGAAATTATTCAAAATATGACGAAGCTTATAAATAATAAAAAAGAAAAATTATCTGATATGCAGTTGCAAATATGTGGTAATTTATAGTATAATATGTAGTATAAATTTATTATTAGAAAGTGTGGTTTTATAATGTATAATGATGATGAATTAACAAAAAGTGGAAGACAAAGAAGCAAACCAAGGCAGGTAGTTTTTTTAGTAGTGTGGATAATTGTGTTTGCTATTTTATTTTTTGAGGTAATAAAGCTAGCTGGTTATACAATTGGAAAAGTGGATAAGAGCAAAATGTATACATATAATTTTGTAAATAATGTCATAAATAATATTATAAAAGATAAAGAAACAACAATTACAAAAACTGAAAGCGTAAAACTTGCAACTGCGGGAAATATTTATGCAACTTCAAATATCATAACTGGTGCAAAGAAGGGAAATAAATACGATTTTTCTAGTGGATTTGAAAGTATTATTACAAAAATGAAAGAGTATGATGTTGTTTTGGCTAGTTTATCTACACCTGTTGCTAATGATTTAGGTCTTAGTAATAATAAAGTTTATACAGCACCTGAGAGTATACTTTCAACGTTAAATAGTTTAAATGTAACGGCTGTTGCAACAGCTACATATAGAGCAATGGATAAAAACATAGAAGGAATAAAGGCAACAATTGGAAATCTTTCAAAATACAATATATCTCAAACAGGAATAAGTGATGAAAAAAATGTTACACCGATAGTTATAACTAAAAATGATATAAGGATAGGATTTATTTCTTATGCTACAAAATCAAATATAGAGATATCAAAAAGTAATACAGGATACGTTAGAATGATATCTGAAGAAAATGTTCAATCTGATGTTAGATATTTAAAAGAACAGAATGTAGATATAATAGTAACGTATTTAGATGTTCCAAATGGGGATGCAACTGTTTCAACCTCATCACAAAAAAATAATACAGAATTACTTTTTAAAAATGGGGTAAATATTGTTGTAACTTCTGGTGGTTCTGTAGTACTTGATGGTGTTTCAGATAATATAGAATTAAGTGATAATACTAAGATACCAGTTTATTCTTTTTACTCAGTTGGTGATTTAATGGGTGGATATAATTCTTCTATAGAATCAGCATGTATAGTTCCAACGTTTGAAATCACAAAGACTATAACAAAAAATATTGAAGATGGTGTGATATTAGATTCAAAAGTTAAATTAACAGTTAATAAACCGATAAAAATATGGACTGAAATATCTTCTAGTTATGTAAAAAAAGTTTATATAATGGATGATGAGATTCAAAACTTTAATTTAGGTAAGTCCTCTCTTAGTAGTAAACAATATTCAAAAATGAAAGAGCAGTACGATAGAATATTAGAAATGTATAATTAGATATTATTTAAATAAAAAAGATTTGAGTATAGACTGGCTATAATTCAAATCTTTTTTGTTACTAAATTTTTAATAATAAAGCAATAAAATGTACTTTTGAGATTTTTTCTGATATAATTACTTTGTAAAAATTTGAAGGGAGAAATAATTTATGGAATTTCGTGATAAATTGTATGAAATGGTAAATGCACTAAAGGCTACAAAGGAATATAAAGAATTTATAGCATTAAAAGAAGATATAAAAAAGGATGAAAAGCTATATGCTTTATTAAAAGAGTTTAAAGCTAAACAAAAAGATCATCAAATTAACTATATAAATGGAACAAAAATGAGTGATGAAGAGGCTACTAATATGCAAAATATTTATTCCATATTGATTCAAAACATAAAAGTTAGGATGTTACTTGATAATGAAGTAAAGCTTGATATGATGTTAGCAGAGGTTCAAAAAGTAATGGGAAGCGCACTAAAGGAGATAGTTGAATTTTAATGAGTAAAAGTACTTTTAAGCAAAAGAAAAAAGAAGTAGAAGAGTTAATAAAAAATTTACCAAGTAATAAAGAAATAGCAGATGAAATATTAAATATGCAAAATAGTTCCTCAAAAGTAGAGTTAAAAAAAGACATAAAGAATAGCTATTATATATTTTTAAATGATACTATATATTTGTCAGATAGTAAGAAAGCTAAAACAACTTATGCTAGGATAGTGTTAATTTCGCATGAAATTAGACATAGCTTGCAATCTAAAAAGATGCAAATATTAAATTTCTTGTTAGCAAATATTGAAATAATATATTTCATTGTAATGTTTGTTCTTAGTTTGCTTAATATACACTCTAGTATAGCAATGTATGGATATATCTTCGTATTTATATTTGCAATATTAGTAAGGTGTGTACTAGAGGCAGATGCAATATATAATTCAATTAAAATTTCTAAAAGTTATTTAAATAGTAAAATTGATAAAAAAGATACTGATAAAGTTATTAGTGTATATAAATTTTATATATCATTATTAATTCCATTGATGTTTGTATCACTTTTTGCGTGGAAATTTATAAGAATGGCAATTTTATTTTTTATGACAAAAGCTTTTTAGATTTGCGTTCTTAAACCGATAGTTGATCATATATTGGTATAAAGGTGAGATAATGTTAAAAAATATTTTTGAAAAGAAAGCTATACTAGCTTTGTCTCTTGTTTTTATATCAATAATTGTTATTGAAATTAAAGATAATTACAGCTTTTCTAAAAATCATAGTTTAGCTGTAAACGCAACAAAAATAACAAATAAAGTAATAGTAATAGATGCTGGTCATGGCATGCCAGATGAGGGGTGCTAGAAATTAACCCCAACCGAATAATGATAATCTTTTGCAGTAAAATAAAGTGTTTAAGGCACTTTATTTTTTTTAGACTATCAAGAAAGGACTGTAAAATGGAAAGACAAAAAGTAAAAAAGATAAAGTTTTATTTGTATAATTATTATGAAATTGATAATTTAATAAATAAAAGCATGTTTGCTAGTTAATTTTGGAAAAATATGATATACTAATTAAAGTATAAAATAATAATGTGACTCAGAAATTAGAGTTAAGATTAATTGAATTAATGGTAAAGATTGACAAATCAATGAAATAATGATAAAATGTTTACATAAAATAACATAGACACAATGATAGAAAACATCAATAGTAATATAGGAGTGGATTTCATTGAAAAAAGAAAAAGGAAAAATTTTAATTGAAGGAATGGATTTATCAGGGAAAACAACTATTACCAAATATTTGTCTGAAATTTTGGAAGTTAATAAAATCCAAAAAAGAACTCTTAGTGATGATTGTGCAATTTATGATTTTACAGTAGCTCAATCAAAAAAAGGAAAGTTACATATAGATTTAATTAATAAGCTATACACTTTGGCTATTAGTGAAGATTTATATAATTATAAGCCAAATGATAATGGAATAATATTACAAGATTCATACTTTGCTTTAAGAAGTTATGCTTTAATGGAACAAAAATATCCAGATACATTAGCTAAGGAAGTTTACAAATTATTACAACTATTTCCAAAACCTGAATTAACATTTTACTTAACGGCTAGTACAGAAGAAAGATTGAAAAGAAATGAAAAAAGAGACAAACCTATGGCTTATATGGAAAAATTATTAGTTTCAAATCCTAAAGAATTTGAGAAAATTGAGAGAAATTTAAGAGATATAGTCACAAGTTTATTTGATACAGAAATTATAAATACGGAAGGGAAAAAACCGAATGAGATAGCATTGTATATAGGAAATAAAATTCAAGAAAGAAATAGAAAAGATGAAAAAAATAGAGAAGAGGAGAGATAGGAAAGCACAAAAGTATATAGATATGCAAACTTCTCAATAAGAATCTGATAGTAATATTCGTAAAATGTTAGTGGAGGTAGAATAATGAAATTTGTTACAATAGGTGGAGTTCCAGCTGCTGGAAAAACTTATACTAGCAAATTATTAGCAAAACGAAATAATTTTCTAGCATTAGAACTCGAAACTTTAAGATGGGATTTCTTTAACAATAATTTAGAAAAAAATTTATATAAATATACTCAACATACTTTGCTATTAAAAAATGAGAATATAAGGGAATATTATTTAAGATGTGCTTTATATGAAAATAGAATACCCTTAGAAATATTGATTAAATGGCATAAAGCCACAATGAATTTTATTAATAAAAAATTATTTGCAATTATTAACGAACTAGAAACAATTGAGACGGAAGAGGATTATGGAGATTTTTGCAATAAATATAGAAAATTGATAAATTATATGCCGGAATTTAAAAATTTAGATAAAGATTATGTTATATGTAGCCATGCATTTATTAATACAATTAATTTTTCAGAAGATGAAAGAATTAGGATTGATTTTTCAGTAGATAAAAAAATTTTAATTGAAAGATTTAAACAAAGAGAAAATATATTAGAAAAAGCATTTGATGAAAATATAGAGTTATATTATAAATCTTATGAAAATGTTTTAAAAGATAGTATATCAACTATATTAGATACAACAGATAAAGAGATTATTGAAAAAATTAATGATTTAATTTAAAATAGATTATGAATTTAGAAAGGAAAAGAATAGTATGGATTTAAAAATTAAAACAGAAAAAGAAGAATTTCATGGAAGAACTTGTGGAATAATTAAGCAAGAAAATAAATTTTTAATTATGAGAGTAAATAAAACTTCTTATTATCATATACCCGGAGGTCATATTGAAATTGGAGAGGATTCAGAACATGCTGTTATTCGTGAAATAAAAGAAGAAATTGGTTGTGATGTTCAAGAAGCCAATTTATTTTCAATACAAGAGAATTTTTGGACTAGAAATGCTAAAAAATGTCATGGAATAGAATTTTATTATATAATAAAGCCTAAACAACAATTACAAATGCAAGACTATGAAAAAATTGAAAATGATAAAGGTGAAGAAAAACTATTAGAATTTAAGTGGGTTGCAGCAGAAGAACTAAAAAATATAGATTTAAGACCTGTTAATATTAGAGATATGTTAATAAATGAAGAATATCTTAGAGGACTATCACATATTGTGAAAAGAGGATAAGTAAGTGAAAGAATGTGCATTTTGTAATATAGTAAAAACAGGAAATAATAATAATGAAAAAGAAAAAAATGTTATTTTATATGAAGATGATTTAGTATTAATCACACAAGCTACAGGAAGTCCTGTTAAAGGGTATTTAATGATAGTGACAAAACGTCATATTAATGGATTTGCAGAGCTATCAAAAGAAGAATTGAGACATATAGAAAAGCTTATAAATATAATTAAGAAGTTTTATAAAAAGTACTTTCATATTGATTCAATATTATTAGAACATGGTTCCACAGAAAGTGGTAGACATCCTCAAAGTATAGTACATGCTCACTTGCATTTAATTCCATTTAATTTCAATAAAGAAATTGAAACGGAATTACTGACAGAGTTGCATTTGAAATCAATTGAATCATTTGAAAACATAAAAATTAATGAAAAATTAGATTATTGGTTATATTGTGACTCAAAAGGTAAATATTATACATCATCTAATATCATTAATGCTCCAAAGTCAATTTTTATGAATTTAATAGCAAAACAAATAAATTTGAAATTGCCATATGAATGGAGAAATAATGTTACAAAAAAAGAGTATATAGATGAAATAATAGAAATATTTAATAATAATAAAAATTTTCTAAAAAATATATAATACAAGTATAATATATTAATAGACTAACCATAAGAAAATTAGTTAAAAAAATGTTTTGGATTTAGGAGAGCAAAAATGAAAAAAATCGGAATTGTAGGGTTAGGAAAAGTTGGAATGGAATATGCGTATGCACTAATTAATTCGGACATTAAATTTGATGAACTAATATTGATTAGTAAGAACAGAAAGAATCTTGAGTGTAAAGCACTTGATTTAAAACATGCTTTACTTTCTTTAGATAAGAATGTAAGGATAAAAGTCGGAGAATATAATGAATTGATAGATGCAGATATAGTTTGTATAACAGCTGGAGTTCCTCAAAACATTGTAAAAGAATCAAGAGATGATGATTTGGTTGAATGCAATAAAATATTTGAGGATATTATACCAAACATTTGTAATTCTGGTTTTAAAGGGATATATATAATTGCTTCGAATCCACTTGATGTAATGTGTAGAATTTGTTTAAAATATGCAAAATGTAATCCAACAAAAATAATTGGCACTGGAACTTTATTAGATACTAATAGATTATTAAGTATATTAGGCGAAAAATATAATAAAAATATGTTTGATATACATGGATATGTTTTAGGGGAACATGGATCAACTTCTTTTGTTAATTGGACAAGTTTAAATATTAATGTTCCAAATAATGATAGAAATGAAATAAATAATAAAGTGAGAAGGAGTGGACTGGAGATAGTTGATAAACTGGGGTTTACTGCTTATGGTGTTTCTGCTGCAATATTGAAAATTACTAAATGTATTGAAGAAGACAAAAGAGAATTGTTACCAGTATCTACATACTTAAAAGATTGTGACATATTTATAAGCACACCATCTGTAATTGGAAAAGATGGAGTTTATGAAAACAATAAAGTAACATTTGATAAATTAGAAAAGCTAGAATTTCAAAAGTCTGTGAAAAAAATAAAGGAAAAACTGAAGGAAGTACAATATTTTAATAGAAAAAGTAAATGATAAATTATAGGTGCATTATATGGAAAATAAATATATAAAAGAACAATTTAATGGGCTAACAAAAGAAGTGTATAAATGGGATTTTATTTCAATTTCTCCATTTTTTAAAGAAGAGTTTAGAAATAAAACAGCAGAAAAGGAAATTATAGATGCATATTTACATTCAGCAGAATGTTTATATATGTGCCTTCATAAGGAAAATAATCCTGACAACGGAATAAAAGTTTTTAGAATGAATCAAATGTGTATGCCATTTTTATTTTTATGCAGACACACAATAGAATTATCTATAAAAGCAGTACTAAATAAAAAAGAAGGAAAGGCAAAGAAGATTCATAAACTAAAAGAATTATGGGAAGAATTGAAAAAAGTAATAGAATTAGATAATGATGATTTTGATATATTAATTGAAGTATTAAATACAATAGATGATGATGGGTGCAAACTTAGATATTCAAATGATGGAAAAGGAAATAATTATAATGAAAAACCTTGCTTTGTTAGAACAGACTTAATATTGAATACAACAAGAGATTTATATAATTTTTTAATAAAAGAAATTGTTTAATAAAAATACTAGCAAAAAAAGTACACACAAAAAAGAGTACGAAAAAAAGACTGTGTTGAAATATAAAAAATAGGGTATATAATATATATAATGAAACAAATATAAAGATACGGTTCTTTGTCAATAGTTGGGGTAAAAAATCCTAAAAAAGGCAGAGACTAAGTAA
>OGDF01000551.1_pt1 | contig 59100 bp, 53 predicted proteins | sample 1570141 | NCBI WGS metagenome assembly OGDF01 (sample SAMEA4370581, study PRJEB24528) | human gut metagenome
AGAAGAGATAAATCTCCAAATCAAATCTTCGTCAGAAAAGTTTAGACGACTTCAACATCTACTTATCATTTTCAACATTCTGAACTTCTATCTTTAGATAAATATGATTAAAGCCATGCTTTTTGATTATGGCGGTACGCTCGATTCTGGTGCCCGTCATTGGTTCTATGTTCTTTATGAGGGGTTCCTCAACAGTGGGGTTACTTTGTCAGAAGAAGATTTTCGGCCAGCTTATGTATATGCGGAGCGAGCTTTGGCTAAACACTGCTATATCAATACGACTGATACTTTCTTTACATTGCTTTATAAGAAAGTATTGTTAGAAACTGAATATTTGGAACATAATAAGATATGTACCTTTCAGAATAGCCATCCTCGTACAAAGGTGGCAGAACAAGTCGCGAATTTTTGTAACGATTTTGCCCGAGAACATGTACGTTCAGCCATACCTTTGCTTATGGAGTTTCAAAAGAAGTACACGCTTGTAATGGTTTCCAATTTTTACGGAAATCTTTCTGCAATATTACAGTCGTTTGGGGTATCAGACTTCTTTCCGACAATCATAGAAAGTGCTGTTGTAGGAGTGAGAAAGCCCAGTCCGGATATCTTTAAATTGGCTGTTCAGGCTGTTAATGTCAGAGCTGATGAATGTGTAGTTATAGGTGACAGTTATACAAAAGATATCATGCCAGCGAATTCTATAGGTTGCGAAACTGTCTGGTTCAAAGGCGTAGAGTGGGAGAGTGTAGAGCGCGATGAAACTTTGCCTACTCATGTTATATCCTCTTTGAGTGAGCTTCGTCAATGGTATTAAAGTCACATATTAAACTCTGTTCATACGCTACCATTTAATGGTTATAGTCCAACCCCTGCATCAAAAGAGGTTGGATTTTTTTTATAGGTAAAAAATGTTGGCATACCTGTTTTTTGTACATTGCCTAAGTCTTCAAGGAAATATTAATAGTCTATCTCGATGCAAATTAAATCTTTGTTAAAAACAAATCACGAAACAATATAGATTTATGGTTGATTTGCTCAAAGGGCTGGCACATCGTATAAAATTATTCCGCGATTGTTGAAATTAGTTCCGAGCTAGTTTTTAGAAATTCGGAATTATTGATATTCAATGCTTTCAGAAATGATATAAAGTTGGTCTGAGTAATGTGTGTTACGCTCTTAAATCAGTGAAAAGGTTATCAATTGTATTTTGTATTTATTTAGGATTTATACACGTGCTCATGTTATTGACAAAATTGAAAAGGTGCAGATGGAATATGATGTATGAATGGCAGGCTTGCTTCGTGCTATTTTAACAGAGTCAATATGTGTTGCGTAAATCATAATCCATTATTTCAAACAAATAGCATATATGACTACAATATATGAAATTATTTGGCGATTTGCTTTTGGAAATGCATAGTTTAGAGTAACTTTGCGAATGATATAGAAAAGTATCCGTAAGGATATTCTAAACGCAATAACTAAAGCTGGATGTGACAAAAAGTAGCTTTTCAATCAGAGGTTATACGACTATGTGTTTCAACCGATTGATGTGTAACTACTAACTGGCATACTTATTGCATGACTTTATGTCACACAAATCCATTGACAGCATGAATAACGAAGTACATGCGGGAACTGCCCGCCTACTAAAACACAGCAGAGAAATAGCTCAAAAATATAAATTATCGAAAGCTAATTCTCTATGCTTGCTGATGAGCGTTATTGACGAAGGTTTAATCGTCGTCGCGCTCCTCAAGCAACTTGGTGTGAATGTTGACACACTCATACAGGAAATAGAAAGAGCATTTACCAACGAACTTGAATCAGCAGAAGTAAATGAACCTCAGTCGGCAGAATCATTACCCGATTTGGACAGCATTAGTGTTCGTATAACGAAGTTGCTGGTGCTTGAGGATAAAATAGCGAATGGAAAACGACAAAGCGATTTGCTTTTGACATTAGCTATTTTGCACGACCGTGATAATGATGCCAAAACTATGCTCTGTTCACATAAGGTGACTTATGACACCTTACTCAAGGAGGCTGATGCTCAGCAAGCTGAATCGGAATATAAATTCCCAGATGAAGACGATTCGCCATATCCGAATGACGATCATGCTGGCGGAGAACCTGCTGCGCGACAAAAAGAACCTAATAAAAAAGGAACAAGCGATACTCCGATAACAGATAACTTCGGTACAGACCTTACAGCCATTGCGCTAAAAGGTGGGTTAGATCCGGTTGTCGGACGTGAATCGGAAATTCAACGTGTTATCCAAATACTTTGTCGCCGTAAAAAGAACAATCCAATTATTATTGGTGAACCCGGTGTGGGTAAAAGTGCCATTGTAGAGGGATTGGCAGATAGTATAGCGCATAAACGAGTACCACGATTACTTATTGGAAAGCGAATCGTAGCTCTTGATATGGCATCTATTGTAGCAGGAACTCAATACAGAGGACAATTTGAAGAGCGATTGCGCCGATTGATTCAGGAACTTAAGACGCATCCTGAAATTGTGCTGTTTATTGATGAAATACACACCATAATTGGTGCCGGATCTGCTCCTGGAAGTTTGGATGCAGCAAATATATTGAAGCCGGCTTTAGCGCGTGGTGAAGTACAATGCATTGGAGCTACTACAATTGCTGAATTCAAAAAGACAATTGAAAAAGATGGGGCTTTAGATAGACGTTTTCAAAAGATAATGTTAGAACCGACTACTCCGGAAGAAACACTGTCGATTCTGCATAACATCAAAGGAAAATATGAGCACCATCACAACGTGACTTACACGGACGATGCCCTTCAAGCCTGCGTTGATATGACTGTCAGATATGTATCTGATCGTGCTTTGCCCGACAAAGCAATCGATGCCATGGATGAAGCCGGAGCGCGCATGCATTTGGCCGGAACAGGCATTCCAAAGGACTTGGAAAACAAGGAAAAGGAAATAGAACAGCTGAGAGAAGCCAAATTACAAGCTGCGCAAAATCAAAATTACGAACTGGCAGCTAACTTGCGTGATCAAGTTCAGCAACTGCAAATTGAATTGGAAAATATGACAGTTCGATGGCAGAACGAACAGCGTAGCCATCCAACGGAAGTGAATGGTGATACCGTGGCTGACGTTGTGTCGATGATGAGTGGAGTGCCCGTGTCGCGAGTTTCAACGAACGAGAATGAACGACTGAAGGGTATGAAGCAGGTTCTCGGACAGCATGTTATTGCACAAAATAAGGCCATAGAACGTTTGACTCGTGCTATAACACGCAGTCGTATCGGGTTAAAAGGAAATGACAGACCGATTGGCACGTTCTTGTTTGTAGGTCCTACCGGCGTTGGTAAAACTCATCTGGTAAAATGCCTTGCCGAGTGGATGTTTGGCTCAAAAGATGCTTTGATTCGCATTGATATGAGTGAATATGGCGAAAAATACAGTGTAAGTCGACTGTTAGGTGCTCCTCCGGGATATGTTGGATATGAAGAGGGTGGACAGCTGACTGAACGTGTCAGACGTCATCCCTATTCAGTAATCTTGCTGGATGAAATTGAAAAGGCACATTCAGATGTGTTCAATACCTTGCTTCAGGTTATGGATGAAGGACGGTTAACCGATGGTAACGGAACAACTGTTGACTTCAGAAATACGATTATTGTGCTTACCTCAAATAGTGGCACCAGCCAACTACGCGAGTTTGGCCGTGGGGTGGGATATGAACGCGTTGAAGGAGAACTTACAGGCGAAATGGCAGAAGGTATTGTGATGAAGGTTCTGAAGAAACAATTTGCTCCAGAATTTTTGAATAGAATTGACGATATCATCATGTTTAATCCGCTGAACAAGGATAATGCACTTGAAATTGCTAATCTTGAACTCAACGAACTGATGAAGCGTATGATGGCAAATGGCTATGAATTGACATTGACTGACGAAACCAAACGCTTTATCGTTGACAAAGGATTTGATGCGCAATATGGTGCACGCTCATTGAAACGTGCTATTCAACGTCACATCGAAGATGCTTTGTGTGATTACATTATGGAACATCCTGAGTATAAACAATTGCAAGCGACGCTGTGCGATGATAAGGTTTGCATTGAAAGCAAATAATTAAACAGACATCATCTGCAGGAAGGGACTCTATGTTAGGCAAAATGCAGCTACAGAGTTTCTTCCTGTGATAAATAATTTCCCCTAATTTAGAACATATTCCTATGAATTATATTAAAACAGACATTCCTGACGTATGGATTTTGGAACCTCGCGTTTTTGAAGACGCGCGCGGTTATTTTATGGAAACATGGCGCGAGGAGGATTTTAATCGCGGCATTGGCCACGAAGTACACTTTGTTCAGGACAATCAATCGATGTCCTCACGAGGTGTACTCCGTGGTTTGCATTTTCAAAAAGGTGATGACTCACAAGCAAAGTTGGTTCGTGTTTTGCAAGGTTGCGTAGTGGATGTCGCCGTAGACTTGCGAAAGAACTCTCCCACTTATGGCAAATATGTCATGGTTGAACTTTCAGCTGAAAACAAACGTCAACTTTTTATTCCGCGTGGTTTTGCTCACGGTTTTCAGGTATTAAGTGACACGGCTGTATTTACTTATAAAGTAGATAATCGCTATGCTCCAGAGTCGGAGTGTTCTATCCGTTATAACGATCCGACAATTGGTATCGAATGGCCTATTCAGGGTGATGATGTGGTGTTAAGCGAAAAAGACCTGAATAAAGCCGTTAGCTTTGATGAGGCTGAAAAGTTCTAGCCCTCAAATAAACGAATCATCACGCTTGTAAATAATCAACAAACAGACCAATTCAGTTACGCATAACTAATGAATCATATACGCAACTTTTGCATCATTGCGCACATCGACCACGGAAAAAGTACGTTAGCCGACCGCTTGCTTGAACATACTAAAACCATTCAGGTAACAGAGGGGCAAATGCTTGATAACATGGATTTGGAGCGCGAACGTGGCATCACTATCAAAAGCCACGCCATTCAAATGGAATATCAATTGAATAATGAGACTTATAAACTCAATTTGATTGATACACCGGGACACGTGGACTTTTCTTACGAGGTTTCACGCAGCATTGCAGCTTGTGAAGGTTGCCTGCTGCTCGTTGACTCGACACAGGGTGTTCAGGCTCAAACTATATCAAACCTTTACATGGCTATTGAGCATAACTTAGAGATTATTCCTGTGCTGAGCAAGTGTGATATGGTTAACTCGATGCCTGAGGAAGTCGAAGATGAAATTATCGATTTGCTTGGTTGCAAACGCGAAGACATCATTCGTGCTTCTGGTCGAACCGGCGAAGGTGTCGAAGACATTCTGAAGGCTGTTATTGAAAAAATTCCTGCACCGCAAGGTGATGAAAATGCTCCTTTGCAGGCATTGATTTTCGATAGCGTATTCAATCCGTTCCGCGGAATTATTGCTTACTATAAAGTAGTTAATGGTTCTATTCACAAGGATGAAGAGGTGCTTTTTGTCAATACAGGTAAGAAGTATCATGCGGATGAGGTTGGTGTGTTGAAAATGAATCTGTCTCCGCGTAAGGAACTTCGTTGTGGTGATGTGGGCTACATTGTTAGTGGTATCAAAACAGCAACCGAAGTAAAGGTGGGTGACACGATTACGAGCGTTGATAATCCGTGTAGCAAAGCCATTTCCGGTTTCGAAGAGGTTAAACCTATGGTGTTTGCTGGTGTTTATCCTATTGAAACCGAAGATTTTGAGCAACTGAGAGCCAGCCTTGAAAAACTTCAACTTAATGATGCCTCACTGACATTCCAGCCTGAATCATCTGTTGCCTTAGGATTCGGATTCCGTTGTGGATTCCTTGGCTTATTGCACATGGAAATCGTTCAGGAACGCCTTGATCGTGAGTTCAACATGAATGTCATTACAACAGTGCCGAACGTAAGTTACAATATCTACGATAAGCACGGTGATATGCTTGAAGTTCACAATCCGGCCGGAATGCCCGATCAAACTGAAATAGATCATATCGAGGAACCTTATATCCGCGCTTCCATCATTACCAAAACGGATTATATTGGCAATATCATGACACTATGTTTGGGTAAGCGTGGCGAATTGATAAAGCAGGAATATGTTTCGGGCGATCGCGTGGAGTTATACTACGACATGCCGTTAGCTGAAATTGTTATTGATTTCTACGACAAACTGAAAAGTATCTCTAAAGGATATGCGTCATTCGATTATCATCCAATAGAATTCCGTCCATCAAAACTGGTGAAATTGGATATTCTTTTGAATGGTGAACCTGTCGATGCGCTTTCTACGTTGACTCATGTGGATAATTCTGTTTACTTTGGTCGGAGAATGTGCGAAAAGTTAAAAGAATTGCTCCCAAGACAACAATTTGATATCGCAATTCAAGCTGCCATTGGAGCGAAAATTATTGCTCGCGAAACAGTTAAACAGGTACGAAAAGACGTTACTGCCAAATGTTATGGTGGTGACATCAGTCGTAAACGTAAACTGTTGGAAAAGCAGAAGCGAGGTAAAAAGCGTATGAAAGAAATTGGTAATGTTCAGGTTCCGCAAAAGGCATTCCTGGCTGTTCTTAAACTTGACTAATAATACATAGCTACTTATTGATTGTATCAATTAGCTGATTGCATTTGTTGTCTTTTTATCACTCAAATAAAACATCTAAAACAAGCTTACAATGCTCATTGAACTTCAAAATATCGAACTTCAACACGATGATAAGGTTATCCTTAACAATGTGAACTTCCAAATTGACAACAATGACTTCGTGTACATTATCGGTAAAGTAGGGAGCGGAAAAAGTTCGTTACTCAAGGCTTTATATGGCGAATTGCCTGTTAAAAAAGGACAAGCCCGTATCCTTGACTTCGACCTTTTAAACTTGAAAAAGAAGCATATACCTCAATTACGTAAACAGTTGGGCATCATTTTTCAAGACTTTCAGCTTCTTCACGAACGTACAATTCAGGAAAATCTTGATTTCGTGTTGAAAGCCACTGGTTGGAAAAAGAAAGAGCGTGCTGAAAGAATCAATGAAGTGCTTGAACTTGTTGGATTGCAAGATAAAGCCAATAACTTTCCGCACGAATTGTCTGGTGGTGAACAGCAGCGCATTTGCATAGCTCGTGCTTTGCTCAATCGTCCTAAAATTATTTTGGCAGATGAACCCATTGGAAATCTTGATCCCGACACAAGTCGTCAAATTATGAATATTCTGCAAAATATCCGTGAACAGGGTGCTGCCGTAATTATGGTTACACATAACATTCACCTTTTGACCGAATTTCCGGGAATTGTTTACCAATGTCAAGATGGACAGATAGTTGACGTTACGCAAAACTATAACTAATCATCCCACAAGCTTGATTGACGGTTTACAGCATTATTATTTATAAATCAATGGGGTTTGTACTTTCTGTACTTATTTTCAATATCACATTTAAAGGATAGACAGTCAATAAGTTCGGAAGTTTCAGTGCTCCCTATTATATTGCATACACATCTTATCTTTATGAAAATACTTAAGTTTGGTGGAACTTCTGTTGGTTCACCACAGCGAATGAAGGAAGTTTGTCAGTTGATTAATGACGGACAACAAAAAATAGTAGTTCTTTCAGCAATGTCAGGCACTACGAATTCATTGGTCGAAATTGCTGATTATATTCAAAAGCGCAATCCTGAGGCTGCCAATAATGTTATTAACAAGCTTCGTAACATTTATTTACAGCATATCGAAGAATTATACTCTTCGGAATCGACTGTTAAAGAAACTCGCGAGTTGCTTTTGAATATATTCATGCACTTGCATCACCTTACTGCTGAAGAGTATTCAGTAAAACTTGAGAAGGAAATTCTTGCACAGGGTGAATTGATGAGTACGAATATGGTTACTAATTACCTCAAGGAATTGGGAGTTAAAGTGAACCTCATTCCTGCTTTGGACTATATGCGTACTGATGACAATGGTGAACCTGACATGCCTTATATTAAGGAACACTTGTCAGATATTATGAAACATAATGCAGGTTATGAACTTTATATTACTCAAGGTTTTATCTGTCGCAATAAAGTAGGTGATATTGATAACCTGCAACGTGGTGGCTCTGACTATACTGCCTGCCTCATTGGTGCAGTATTGGCTGCCGAAGAAATCCAAATATGGACTGATATTGATGGTATGCACAACAATGATCCGCGTTTTGTGCCTAACACAACACCTGTTCGTCAGCTCAACTTTGAAGAGGCTGCTGAATTGGCCTATTTTGGTGCCAAAATTCTTCATCCCACTTGCATTCAGCCTGCTCGCTATGCCGGTGTTCCTGTAAAACTGCTAAATACAATGGATCCGTCTGCGCCTGGAACCATCATCAATAACAAAATGCAAAAGGGAACCATCAAAGCCGTAGCTGCAAAGGATAATATCACTTCAATTAAGATTGTTTCATCTCGAATGCTTTTAGCTACCGGCTTCTTACGCAAAGTGTTTGAAATATTTGAAACTAATCAAACTCCGGTGGATATGGTTACAACCAGTGAAGTGGGGGTTACCTTAACTATTGACAATAATGCTCACCTTGCCAATATTACAGAGGAATTAAAGAAATATGGTACGGTTGAAATTGACGAAAATATGTGTATCATCTGCGTGGTAGGTGATTTACGTTGGGGAAATGTAGGTTTTGAAACTCTTGTTACCGAGGCTCTTAATCAAATCCCTGTTCGTATGATTTCATATGGTGGCAGTAACCATAACATCTCTTTCCTTGTAAAAGATACGGATAAAAAGGAAGCTCTGTGCGCCTTGAGTGATAAGCTTTTTAACTAAATAGCTTCACTTATTCATCATAAAGAGAACTGTATGTAACTGATGCTTTTGAGTTCATCATGTTGCATACTCTTCTCTTTTTATATGAAATCGCATTTGAAAATCCCTAAATCTTTAGTTTTGCAGTAGTTCACATCTCTATAACAAAGCATTATCTACCTATGATTTATCCCTTAGAACGATTCAAATCGCTTGACACTCCATTCTATTATTACGATCTTGCGCTTTTACGCAATACATTGGATACAATTAAGCAGATTGTAAAAGATAAACCTAATTTTGTAGTACACTATGCAGTAAAGGCAAATGCGAATCCTCGAATCTTACAGATTATTTCGCAAACAGGTTTTGGAGCAGACTGTGTGTCGGGAGGAGAAGTACAGGTTGCTGCAGAAAATGGGTTTAATCCTTCACAAATAGTGTTTGCAGGAGTTGGAAAAAGCGACAAAGAAATACGAAATGCACTAACTATTGGCATTCATAGTTTTAATGTTGAAAGTATTCCAGAATTGGAAGCTATTAACGAAATAGCTATGGATATGAATACGGTAGCTAATGTAGCTTTCAGAGTTAATCCCAATGTTGATGCTCATACGCATGCAAAAATTACCACCGGATTGAATGAAAATAAATTTGGCATTGATATTGCAGATGTTATACCTGCAATTCGTATGGCAAACTCAATGCAAGGCGTGAAATACATTGGGCTGCATTTTCATATCGGAAGTCAAATTCTTGACCTTGAAGTGTACAAGAATCTATGCTACATAATCAATGAAATTCAAGATTCTCTTGAAGAATGTGGCATTGTAACACAGAGTATCAATGTTGGCGGTGGGTTAGGTATTGATTACGATAATCCAGAAGTTAACCCCATTGCAGATTTCTCAACTTATTTCGAAATATTTTCGGAATATTTGCAAATTAGAAGTCATCAACAATTACATTTCGAATTGGGCCGAAGTATTGTTGCTCAATGCGGAAGCTTAATAGCCCGGACACTATATGTGAAACAGGGACATACCAAGAATTTTTTAATTGTTGATGCTGGTTTTACTGATTTGATTCGTCCTGCTATGTATGGCTCACATCATTTTACTGAAAATATATCAGTAAATGGAGATTGTACAATGGAAACCTATGATGTTGTTGGTCCTATTTGTGAAAGCAGCGATGTGTTCAGTAGTAATGAACGTCTGCCTTTAACCAAACGAGGAGATTTTATTGCTTTTCGTTCTGCCGGTGCTTATGGTGAAGTCATGGCCTCAACTTATAACTGCAGAGCATTACCCAAGGCATACTATAATGAATAAAAGCTAGTTGTCCGAAGTAGTAATGGAGAGTTTCCTTTTTCCCTAATTCATGAAAGTTTTAGCAGTTCATGAATTAGGGGAATTCTTATTTATTGAGTAGGTACAGTTTGACTAAGCTATTATTTTTCATTTATTCCGAGGGTATGAAATTCTTTTGTATGGCTCAATATTTATATCCTTGCTAGGGTTATAATCAACGATATATTATGAAAGAAGAATGCTTGAAATGTCAAGAATCATTAGGATGTATCTTAACAATGAGAGCATGGTGGAATGTGAATTTTATCACTGTTAAAAATTAAACAAAACTTGCTATGGCATTTGCCATTATGAATGTCCTATCCTTTGGAACTTGTTGGTGGGGTAGGGGGACTCATTGATGTATGCGACATGTTTATTTGGCTATACAAGCTATAGCCAGTTATGTTCAAGAAATAAAAGGTATTTTCAGAAAGTTAATAGAGATGTTGTAGGAATGGCTGTTTGGATTGTGGTACTTGTGCCCTCCCATTGAATGGATTTAAGCATTGCTTTGTTTTTAGGATGAAAAATCAGCATAAAGTTAATTCCAATAGAAAGTAAAGAATTTTAGATGTAAATAAAATTAAAGAGCGACGTATTCTTATGAATATATTTTAGACTTTTATAAGAAAAGATTTGCATTTAATTTGTACTTTAGCATTTGAATACTGGATAAACGAGGCATGTAAAATGTGGCATTTTTGTTTGCGATATTAAAAATAAATTTATAATTTTGCATCTATACTGAATTTTATTCGGTTAAGAGAGTGTAGAAATATATTTTGAATTAATGACAATTTATATAATTTAATTAACCATGAAAAACCAGAAAAGAGTTTATTCGTTTGGTAATGGTAAGGCTGAAGGCCGTGCCGATATGCGAAACGAACTTGGTGGTAAGGGGGCCAACCTTGCCGAGATGAATTTAATTGGTGTTCCCGTACCTCCGGGATTTACAATTACTACGGACGTTTGTAATGAATATTACGAAATTGGCAAAGATAATGTTGTTGCATTATTAAAAGAAGAAGTAGAAAAAAGCCTTCACCTCGTAGAGGAACTGATGAATAGTAAATTTGGTGATATCGAAAATCCCCTTTTACTTTCAGTACGTTCTGGTGCACGCGCTTCAATGCCAGGTATGATGGATACTATCTTGAACCTTGGTTTGAATGATGAAGTTGTTGAGGGATTGGCTCGCAAAACAAATAATCCTCGTTTCGCTTACGATGCATATCGTCGTTTCGTACAGATGTATGGTGACGTAGTATTGGGTATGAAGCCTGTAAACAAAGAGGATGTCGATCCGTTTGAGGCTATCATCGAGGATGTTAAAAAAGCCAAGGGCGTAGAACTTGACAATGAACTTGAAGTTGAAGACCTCAAGGAACTTGTAGTTCGTTTTAAGAAAGCTATTTTTGAACAAACTCACCGCGAATTCCCTACAAATCCTATGGAACAATTGTGGGGTGCAATCTGTGCTGTATTTGATTCTTGGATGAACGAACGTGCTATTCTCTACAGAAAGATGGAAGGTATTCCTGCTGAATGGGGAACGGCTGTAACCGTAATGGCTATGGTGTTCGGTAACATGGGTGATACATCTGCAACTGGTGTATGCTTCAGCCGTGACGCAGCTACTGGTGAAGATTTATTTAACGGTGAGTGGCTTGTTAATGCTCAAGGCGAAGATGTTGTAGCGGGTATTCGTACTCCTCAACAGATTACTTTGGAAGGTTCACGTCGTTGGGCTGAACTTCAAGGTATTAGCGAAGAGGACCGTAAGGCTAAGTATCCTTCAATGGAAGAGGCAATGCCTGAAATTTATCGCCAGTTGGATGCAATTCAAACGAAACTTGAAGAGCATTACCATGATATGCAGGATATGGAGTTTACTGTACAAGAAGGTAAACTTTGGTTCTTGCAAACTCGTAATGGTAAGAGAACTGGTGCTGCAATGGTAAAAATTGCAATGGACCTTCTTCGTCAGGGCATGATTGATGAAAAGACTGCAATCAATCGTTGTGAGCCTCAGAAATTGGATGAACTCCTCCATCCGGTATTTAGCAAGGAAGCTCTTAGTAAGGCTAAAGAATTAACGCGCGGTTTGCCTGCAAGTCCTGGTGCTGCATGTGGTCAGATTGTATTCTTTGCTGAAGATGCTGCTAAATGGCACGAAGATGGACATAAGGTAGTGATGGTTCGTATCGAAACATCTCCTGAGGATTTGGCAGGTATGGCCGTAGCAGAAGGTATTCTGACAGCTCGTGGTGGTATGACTTCACACGCAGCAGTTGTTGCTCGTGGTATGGGTAAGTGCTGTGTAAGTGGAGCAGGTGCTATCAACGTTGACTACAAAAAACGTATTGTAGAAATTGATGGCGAAATTCTCCGTGAAGGCGATTATATCTCACTCAATGGTACAAACGGTTGTGTATATAAAGGTGCAATACCCACCCAAGCTGCAGAATTATCAGGTGATTTTGCTGCCTTGATGGATCTTTGTGCTAAATATACGCATTTGCAGGTTCGTACTAATGCAGATACGCCGCATGATGCTGAAGTTGCCCGTAATTTCGGAGCTGTAGGTATCGGTCTTTGCAGAACAGAACACATGTTCTTCGACAATGAAAAGATCGTAGCTATGCGCGAAATGATTCTCTCTGAGAATGTTGAAGGTCGTAAGAAAGCATTGGCAAAACTCCTTCCCTATCAAAAGGAAGACTTCAAGGGTATTTTCCGTGCAATGGACGGATATCCTGTAAATGTTCGTCTTTTGGATCCTCCTCTTCACGAATTTGTTCCCCATGATGCAAAGGGTCAGGAAGAAATGGCTGCTGCAATGGGTGTAACTGTTGAATATATCAAGCAACGCGTAGAAAGTCTTTGCGAGCATAATCCTATGTTAGGTCATCGTGGTTGCCGTTTGGGTAATACATATCCTGAAATCACGCAAATGCAAACTCGTGCCATTCTTTCAGCTGCCATTGACTTGAAGCGTGAAGGATTAGATCCTCATCCAGAAATCATGGTTCCTCTGACTGGTATTCTTTATGAGTTTGAAGCTCAGGAGAAGGTAATCCGTGATGAGGCTGCAGCATTGTTTGCAGAAGAAGGATTAGAGATTCCATTCAAGGTCGGTACGATGATTGAAATTCCTCGTGCTGCACTCACTGCTGACCGTATTGCATCACGTGCAGAGTACTTTAGCTTTGGTACGAACGACTTGACTCAGATGACATTTGGTTACTCACGTGACGATATCGCAAGTTTCCTTCCCGTTTACCTTGACAAGAAGATTCTTAAGGTAGACCCCTTCCAGGTTCTTGATACCAATGGTGTAGGTCAGCTTATTGAAATGGCTGTAAATAAGGGACGTTCTGTACGTAAGGAACTGAAATGTGGTATTTGTGGTGAACATGGTGGTGAACCTTCAAGCGTTAAGTTCTGCCATAAAGTGGGCTTAAATTACGTAAGTTGCTCACCATTTAGAGTACCTATCGCGAGATTAGCTGCGGCACAAGCTGCTGTTGAGGAATAAATCCTCAAAAAACGGCTTTTCGTACACAGTGAACGCTAAACGCATACACTATACATACACTAAATCAGTAAGTTAGTGAATGTCAGAAGCGTTTTAGAGCGGCGCAGGCTGCTGTTGAGGAATAATCGACGGATAATTAAATAATTGTTTTAGGCTGTAATGACCTGATTTTAAGGCATTACAGCCTAAACTGTTTTTAAGCGGTTCGTACACTTGACATCGCTTTGTGAAGCCAAATGTACGGCCTACGCATACACCACGCATACACTTTTAAACAGGGCTACATACACCAATCCATACACCACTGAAACAATTAAAAATCAAGAGAATATGGCAAATTTTAAAGCAGTAGTTAGAAAGAAGCGTGCAGATGGCTTCTATCCGGTGTACATTCGTATCGTTCACCGCTCTCGTATGGGGTATATCAAGACCTCAAAAATCGTCACGGATAAGCAACTCAGCAAGACGGGTGAGATTAAGGATCCCGTAGTAAATGACTATTGTTCTCGTGAGATTTTACGTTACAGTGACCTCGTGAATCGCAAGGATGTTTCTCATTTCTCCGTAGCAGAATTGATTGAGTATTTAAACAATCTGGATGAAGAAGTCAACTTCAGTGAGTATGCGAATAAGTTTATTGCGCGTATGCGTGAGGAAGGTCACGAACGTAATGCGAAGAATTATCGCTTGGCTGTTGATCACCTACAGCGCTATTTGGGCTCCACCGAAGTGATGTTCTCCAGATTGACCACTACTACCATTAATAATTGGATAGATAGCTTGTCATTGACCAATCGAGCCAAAGAGATGTACCCTACCTGTGTGCGTCAGATTTTCAAGAAAGCACTGGTAGAATTGAATGATGAAGAGCGCGGACTCATACGCATCAAGTATAATCCTTGGCTTAAAGTTAGCATTCCAAAGTCAGACAGGACCATGAAGTTGGCAATCAGCGCAGAAGCTTGTCGTGAGTTCTTTAACCGGCCCCTTCCGAAAACCAAGATGCTTGCCTCTACCCCGGAATTGGGACGAGATATTGCTTTGCTCATCTTTTGTTTGGGCGGAATCAATACGGTTGACTTGTACAATCTGAAGAAGGAAGATTATCATGATGGTATCATTTCGTATAAACGTGCTAAAACAAGGCATAGCCGTGCTGACGAAGCATATATGGAAATGCGTGTAGAACCTTTCATTCAAACGACGTTTAATAAGTATCTTGCGGATGAGGAAGATGAGTATCTCTTTGTTTTTCATAGCCGTTATAGGGATTCTGACAGCTTCTGTGCCGGTGTAAACATAGGTATCAGAAAAATCTGTATTGATATGGGCATGAAGAAAGAACAGTTCTATTGTGGCTATACCTTCCGCCATACATGGGCCACCATTGCCCAAAACGATTGTGATGCCAATATTGCGGATGTTGCCTTCGGTTTGAACCATAGTCAGGGCTATAAAGTGACCAGAGGCTATGTCAAGATAGACTTTACTCGTGCTTGGGAATTGAATGCCAAGATCATTGATTTTGTATTCTTCTCCAACAAGAAAAGCAAGCAAGGAAAGGCGCGTGATCTTGAGGAACCTGCCTATAAGCTTTTCCGCATATCGCCAAAGATGATGATTCATGCCCGTGCTTATTTCAAGGGTGAAGTTGTAGCCGAACTGACAAATATCGGATTCAGTAACATCAATCAGGTGATTGCAGCGCTTGCTCCTCACTTGCCTAAGGATATGCCTGTTGGATGTACAGTACAGTTCCGGTTAACGAATTGCGACAACCAGCAAGAAATGGTTTACGAACGCAGCAAAGGTAAGGGTTTCTAAACACCCTATACCTTATATATAGCTAACAATCCGCATCAGTCCTAACGATTGATGCGGATTGTCGTTTTCGGTAGTTGCCCTACCATATCACTTGGTGTTCGCTTAAATGTAGTACTTAACCAAAGGGAACAATTAAGCCACTTACCCATGCAGCGTACTACCTTCTTGGTCTGAAGGCACTTCTTACCCTTTCTTGTCCTTCAGAACTTTGGCGGCACATTTGTCCTTATCATCCCTATGATTAAAACCATGATAAACACTAGCAGCTTCCATGCAATAGAAAACAAGAATTTGCCGAGCCACCAGGCAAACTGAATGGCTTTTATGATAACGACTAATCCCACCTTCAAGAGAATGGCGAATATTATCGCGACCGGTATCAAATATATGAAGAATAGTACCAATGCCATAGCTTTCTTTTTAGTTATTTCTATACTCAAATATACTAAAAACCAATGGAATAAAGAAACAATGCGACTTATTTTTCCTGGTTGTTAGCACTATTTAATCATTGATTTACAGGTCTTTTGTTCTAAGGATTTAAAGGGTCAATCGTTCCTAAGATAAGTAATTGTTTTCTCATTGTTGGACCACATTTTTGTCGTGTTGGACCATGTTGGACCACATTGTTTCCTTTGTTCGTGTCTTCAAAAATGAGGCATCTCCCAGCTACTTTTGCTGGTGATATGAAACACTAACTATTAAAACTAACAGTATGGCACTTTGGAAAATTTCAGTAAAGTTTGGAACGAATGCCCCTTGCAAGGACAAGCGTAAGAGAGTGGAGAAAGGAATGTTTGTGGAAACCTCTACAGCTACCACAACTCCTCCTTTGAATCAGGCTCGCGAGCAACCGATGTTGGCTCAGCTTTTCTCCAGCAAGTACGGCATCGAGATTGATGCCAACAAGATGAATTCCTCTTATTTCGTCTGTGAGAGAATCAGCTAAAAAACTCGCCTTGATCTTGTGGATTAACCACTAGACCAAGGCGAGTAGCTTATGTATATGCTTTTAGAGTTCATCCACCGCTTGGATGCGCTGCTTCCAGAGATTTAATTCATTACGCATTGTTTTTCTAATATCCTTCAAGGATTTGTCAGGGAACTCATGGATTATTAAGTTGTGAAGGAAGAGAAATAAGGATATGAAGTATTTACTTACCATCCAATCTCTTGAGGACGGGTGTAGAATACTGACAGCCGGAATTCCAAAGACTGTGCCAATTTCCCATTTCAAGTTATCAAAGACTTGTATAGATTTTATAGTATCAGCCTTTGCTTCATCCATATTATTTCTAAGGGTCTCAAAAGCATTTGTTTCCATGAAAACAATCTTTTTAGGCCTGAGTATGTTTATCAACTCTATAGTGCTTTTAATACCTTCAGCCAACAACTCTTTTTTCAAGTTACTGACACCTTTGGATGACTCAAACGGAGAGAGATTTGTCCATACCACCTTCTTGTCATCATCAATCTGGCTGTCCGGACATTTGGAACCATATCCAAGGAATAGTCGTCCGTTGGCAAGAAAACGGGAGTCTTTTAATTCCTTGTCAAACCGCTTGCTCCACCATTCTTTGTTTCCCTCCAAGTAACCATCAGTTGTATGGGTCGAGGTGCATTTCCCATTTCCTTTGGGATTTATTCCTATAACCATCAGTTCAACGTCAGTTTCTATTACATTGAGAGGTGATTGGGTATAATACGGAGTGTTATGTGTTTGTGAGAGTTCATTGAACTGTTTAGTCCATTTTTCACTCCATTCTTTCAATAATTCTTGTTTGGTCTTTTCCATTGTATTAAGTTTTTAATCGGTATCGTACATTTTCCATAGGTCTTTTGCCCTGTTGTGCATTTCATGCCGCAATGTGGCTGGTTGCATGACTTCTACCATGTTTCCAAATTTAAGCAATTCCATGCACAAATCGTAGGTCGGGCGCACTAAAAGTTCAAAGTCTGCATACTCGTCGCAGGTGAAGACCTCTTGCTGGCTCTCATGCAGCGGCAGTGAGCGCAGGTAATGCTGCTGCCTTCCATAGGCACGGATGACAACCCTTTCGATGGACTTATCCTCTATAACCACACCAAAATAGGAAGAGAAATAAGCTTGGGCGTTAAAATCTTGAGGCAGAACGAATGCTTCTTTCAAGATTTCCAGGTGCTCTACTCTGTCCAACCCATATACCCGAATCATTCCGTCATTGATACTGAGAGCCAGCAGGTACCATCTTCTTTGAAACAACTTCAAGCAGTATGGTGCAACCGGGAACGTATAGGACTTATTCCTTTTGAAACTCCGGTAACTGAGCCGGATCAGCTTCGTCTCCTTGATGGCATTCAGAATGTCAGTAAGGAACTGCTGACTGGATGGTACCGGCTCCACCAAAATTCGATCATGAAGCGTGCTGTATTGCAGGAGGTTTTGGGCAGTGGTATATGTGTCAAGCAACCACCGATTCAGCGTTCCGTTCTTCAAACTCTCCGGATTGGCGATGTAATAGCGAAAGCTATCCTTCCAGTTGCATTCAATCAGCACCCCTAACGACATGAGGATGTTGCCTTTCCATCGGTCAAAGGTCTGTCTGGGGATTGGTTTGCCATTACTGGCATCTTCATTGAGGAGCCATTTATCGTTGAGTTCCTTCAAAGAAAGCCCCTTCTCTCCGGCATGGAAAATCGTATTGACCACCCAAATGTATTTCTCCAGAATAGTCATCTTCCTTCTGTTTTACGCAGCCCACTGCCGTATTTCGCTTCAAACTCAGTAACCAGTTTCCGGAAGTTCTCGGGCAGATAGGTCATCGCTTTCTCATACATCTCTTCGGGTACCCCATAAAGTGCTTCAGCAATGGAGCCGGTGATGCAGCCGATGGTATCGGAATCTCCACCGATGCTGATGGCATTACGGATGGCATCCTCAAAGTCTGTAGCTTGCAGCGCACATTGGATGGATTGAGGAACACTGTCCTGACAGATGCCGCCATTGCCTTCCCCGTCAACTCCGTTCCAGGAATAACGCTTTTGCAGTTCGGCAATGGTGAGCGGAAAACGATAGCCGAAGTCCTGCTCCATACATTGCTGAATCTCATTCTTCGATGCACCCTTACGAGCCAGAAAGATACACATGGCTGTAGCCTGTGCCCCCTTGATGCCCTCCGGATGATTGTGCGTCCCTTCTGCCGAAACCTTGGCAGCATTCATGATGTCGTTTTTCGTATCGAAAGCCCAACCCACCGGACCGACACGCATGGCCGATCCGTTGCCGCAGCTGTTGTATGCCGGAGCATATCCGGTTTTTGTCTTCTGCATGACCCAATTTTGGAAACTGTTTCCATATCCACCCATCGGTGTGGGATAAGCTTCCGCATACCGGACATAGTAATCCGCCACCTGTGCAAGGCGGTCGGCCAGGATGGCATCCGCTGTAGCCAATGTCAGGATGCTGTCATCCGTGTATTCCACGTAGCGACCGAAGAACTCAAAGTCCTTGGTTCGTATGTTACTGAACTCGTAGATACTACCTACGATGTCCCCAATGATACTTCCAATCATACTCTTACTGTTTTAGTGATTCTACTTACTTAAAGCTGTTGCCATCAGTAATATCCGTAAATATACTCATTTTGTATCTCATACAGAGCCAACCGGTGGACTTTGTTGCAAAGTTACCACGATACTCCCTCAAAAAGTGAGACACACTCTATGTTTTAGGTCATAGCTACCAAGGTATTTGCTGTTGGCGCTTTTACATGACCGCATATCCATACGCTTCTGCACTTCTTTTTCCCTCCCGTTCTGAGTCCGTACGCTGCAATACTCTTTTACCCTTGAAGTCAATATGATGGGAGATTAGACATATCTATAGCCTTGCAACTCTATATTGCCGGATTTCTGAAACCACGGAATATGAGATGGGCGAACCATGGGTTCAAGACATTAGCCAAACTTGGCATAAAGTGATTATTATATGGACGTATGCCGTTCCAAAGAAGTTGAGAACAACGGACAAGCAAACTTGGAATACTTGATAATCAGGATAAATTGACCGAAGATTTCTCCAAAGAATGATGTTGTGAATTTTTGCCTTTCGACGTTTTTTATGCTTCTTTGAGGTCGCTAAAGCTACCGGGAAGGCATCGAACTGCGTTGCAGGATTTGTCAAGCAAGTTGTACCCTTGTCATTACAAAACGGAGTTTTGTCCTCACAAGGGTCACTTGCCGATTGCTGCCGCAACGGGGCGATAAATCGCTGTTTCGCTCTGCGAAATAGGTGTCCGGAGAACCCGGCTAACAAGTAATCCAAGGAAGTATGAAGCAGAAGACCAAAGTATTTCAGTTGCGGCTTACCCCGGAGGAAGCCCAACTGTTGAAGGAAAAATCAGGCTCATTCCACTCTGTGAGCCATTATATCCTGTCGGCAGTGCAGGAATTTTCCAATGTGGATGTGAAGAAACGCATCGAGTTGATCCGAGAACTCGGTGAGTTTTACCGAAAGAATCAGAACGAACTGTCCTGGGCAGGTGGCAACCTGAATCAGGTGGTCAAACGAGCCAACGAACTGGCGGTAGCCGGGTTGCTTGCACCCAGCTATATCCAGGAGATAGTGCTTCCGACTGTCCGCGAAATACAGGAAACGATGAACCGCATCAAACGGGATTTGGAACTGATTACACTCAAGTGTATAAAGACCAAAATGTCGAAGTAGTGTTTGTGCGGTATATGTTTTGACCGTTGAACCCAACTAATCTGACTATTCAGATGATAGCAACCATTTTACCCGGAAGTTCGAACTTCCATGCTGTAGATTACAATGAACGGAAGGTGGCGAAAGGTGTAGCCCGGTTACTGGAGATACAAAACTTCGGAGCACTCGGCGAAGTACGCAAACCAACCCCCGATGAGTTGACTCAGTTTCTCATGGAATATTCCTCCATGAATCCCAGAATACAGAAAGCCCAGTTCCATGTAGCCATCTCCTGCAAGGGACATGAGATGACGGAACAGCAGTTACTTTATTTCGCGCACCAATATCTGCAGGAAATGGGTTATGCCGAACCCGGACAACCCTGGCTCATCTATTCCCACAACGATACAGACAATGCGCACTTGCATATTGTGACTTCAAGAATTGCGCCCGATGGACACAAGATACAGCACGACCATGAGCGCAGACGCTCGCAGGCGGTCATTGACAAGATACTTGGAACCGATAGAACACAAAAAACAGAGAAAGACATCGAGGCCGCCAAGCAGTACAGCTTCTCCTCCTTTGCCCAGTTCAAGGCCGTGATGGGAACCATGGGCTATGAAGTCTTCTAGAAAGACGGGAACGTCTTCGTCAAACAAGGCGGTAGAATCCAAAAGAAACTCCCCCTGACAGAGATTGAAGCTCTATATAAAAAAGGTTATCAAGACAAGGCACGCAATCGCCAGCTGAGAGCCTACCTGAAGAAATACCGGGACGTATGCGCCAATAAGGAAGAACTGCAGAAGGAAATGAAGAAGAATTTCGGCGTGGATGTGGTCTTCTTCGGCAAGAAAGACAAACCCTACGGCTACATGCTGATTGACCATGCCAACAAGACCGTCATTCATGGAGCCAGAGTCCTTGCCGTAGAAGAACTGCTGGACTTTGCTACTCCCGAACAACGCTTTGACCGGATAGAAGCATTTATAGACCAGCTGCTGACCCTCAATCCCAAAATCACTCAGGGAGAAATTTTCCAGAAACTCAAGAAACAGTGTGCCTATATAAAGAAAGGTGTCATCTACTACGATGGCCAAAGCAGACCCTTGCCCCCTTTCATGGCCAAGGCCATAGACCGCAACAACCGCATCAGCTTCATCGAGAAGTTCCGTCCGCAGAACGCAGCCGAAGTGGAAATGCTGTGCAAGGTATTCAAGGTGGACCGGCCGGACCTGGTGGACATCTCTACGGAACGTCCTCCCAAGTATGCCGATTCCGTCGGCCGCCTGCATGAAATCTTCAATGATCCCAAAGTGAAGTCCCCCCGCAGCGCCATGTATCAAGAAGGCTTCATCATCCGTCAGGTAGATGATACCTACTATGCCATCAATTTTAAGGAACATATCCTTATTAACCTGAATGAAGAAGGCTTTGATGTAGAACGGGTGAAGAAGAAATCCATGAAGCAGAAACGGAAAGGCACTCCTTTTAAGAAATCTTCCAAATTGAATCCGATCAAGAGTTTGCAGCAGAAGACGCATCAGGGGCTTGGCAAACTCAACAAGAAAGGAATCGGTAGCCACAGTGCCAATCGCGAATGGGAAGTTGGTAAGAAAACGAACTATGATGAGGTGGATGATGGACACTCATTAAAGATGTAATTACTTTCTGTTTACCTATAAAAAAACTGCCTACTGTTGTGTTCGATATTCATCTTTAAAATATAACTTTGCATTTATGATGTGATTAAAATCTATTTGTACACAATATGAGTTTATTTACCTGATACCATGAAGAATTTCAATTATTACCAAAAGAACTTGAGTCTTCATCTTTTAAGGAATTTCTTTTTGAAACATGGCAAGCAACATACATACAGGAAGAAAGATTTTTTTATCCGCCAGCATGAAGTTTCACGGTCTGCCGGGTGGGTTGAGTCCGGTAGCTTTCAGTATTCGTTTACAGACGAAGAAGGCCTTGAACATATTGTAGGCTATGCTTTTGAAAATGAGTTCGTATGTGATTACTCTTCCTTCATAAAATCCCAACAGTCTAAGGTCAGCATTCAAGCTATTTCAGACTGTGTAGTTTATGAAATTGCATTGAATGAACTAGTCACATATTGGGAAGTTAATTTGGACAACTTGAAAGAAGGAAAGAAGGCGGCAGAAAATTTATATGAGTTAGCATATGACCGGTTTCTTGATTCCTATTGCAGTCCGATGATACGGTATAAGAAACTGATGAGTAGGTGTCCAAAGTTGAAAGAGAAAGTACCATTGAGAAGTATCGCCTCCTTTCTGGGTGTAACCCCGGAAACAATCTATGGGGTATAGAACGAAGCGGTTTTTTCAATGATCGGGGAAAATGGGTGAAAAGCTTTGAGAACCAAAGGGTTTAGGTATGGACGGAAAAATGGGCTGAATATTTCGAAGCGGTTTTTCTCTTTACATTGGCTTACATCTGCTTTACGTTTGAGGGGCTTTTCTTCGGATCTTCGGGCGATTGCTTTACATGGGGCTTGCAGATGGGGCTAAAACGGCCTGAAAGGGCTTTGTTTTCGGCTGTGTGGCCGTTTTGTGGTTGGGCTGGTGATTTGGTTATATGGGGGTGGAAACGGCTGTGTGGCCGTTTTTTTGTGCCTATTTTTAAATATGATTCCTTGAAATTCTTCCAAATAAGTATTATTTGGTATATTTGCAGCATAATAGAAACGAGTATGGCAAAAGTGATTCATGTGCATTTGCTGCATAAAATAGATGGAACGAAGCAGAAAGACTGGTATTTCAGTAGTATATCGGCTGTTTATACGGTTCTGACTGCAGATCAGGTGGGAGCGACCAAGAACTACCTGCTTCATGCCGGACTGTCTGGTAACGGCACAATATGCACGAAAAAGGCTATAATTAAGCAATCTACGCTCATTTCGGGCGGTAGTAAGGCAATGGTTAGAACGACATAATAACGCCGTTAGAAAGGCTTGTAGGCGTTATTTCTTTGAATGCTGATTGGGGAGCTTATGGCTCCCCTTTTTTATGCCCTTACGGATGGTAATTTTGGGTTTAGGGTTACTATTACGGTTACTGTTTAGGGTTACTACTTTAATGAGTTTAGGGTTACTTTTAGGGTTACTTTTTCGGATTTTGGAGGGTTCATCCGAAATAGGAAAGAATGTATCAAATGTAAATAAGTGCCGTTTTTCGCTGTTTTCAGACAGGAAAAACGACACTTATTTTATTGATATACCTTATATATATAGCGCGAAGCCTTTGATATACAGTTATTTTGCTTCCTGATACCCTGTAAATGCCTCTAAAAGTGTGTGCGTGCGTCTTATTGTGCCTGTTGGGAGCGCTGCTGTTTATTCCAAGCGTACAAGTCCACGGACCAGGGCCACACCATTGAATTGATTCTTGTGCAGCTCGAATGGTGGGTAATTAGAATTGTCGGATACAATCAGCACATGGTCTGCATCGGATCCAGGCATGATGCGTTTGATGAGCGGCCCCTGGACGGTATCGAGGACATAAGCTTTGTTCCATTGGAAGAATATGTCATTAAGTGGCATTCTCTGGCACGCAACAAGGTCGCCTGAATAGTAAGTAGGCTGCATGGAATCTCCTTTAATTTGGATGAGGAAGTCTGCCCCCTTGAATGCCGGGATGACATATCGCTCACATTCGTACTCCATGACGGATGTCTCACCAGTAAAGGCCCCAGCCATAGCGCTAAGCGGAACCAAGGGGATTCCAATTTGCTGATTTGAGGTTTTTCTTGCTAAGCTTTCTTCGATTGTCTTATTCTTTTCTTGGAGCCCCCTCTGAAAGACTCTTTCTTTAATTAGTTCTTTTGTATCTTCCTCGTCTTTTCCATCAAAAGGTGTACCAATCCCTTGTAGAAGCCATTGTTTACTGAACTCTGGGAACTCGGTAAGAAATTTATTAAAGTCGATTTCTTCTTTAGGCTCTAAGAAGTTGTTTGTGCAATTTAGTAAGGATGTTTCTTCAATCCCTAAACTCTGTGCTACGACATGAACATCATTGGTTGCTTCTATTAGAAATGACAACCTATCGTGTAATGGGATAGATTTAATGTTGTTCAAATCATCTTTCAACATGCTCCCCTTGCCGGTTAGCAGCCAAGCAGGATTTATAAAGTCACACTTTGTGTATAATAGTTCTGCGTCAAAAGTGTTTCTTGTATACCAATTTGAAACAGCCTGTGAAGAGATACCTAAAAACCTCGCAAAATCAGCGTTTTTGCTCATATTTAGGTGCGATTTTATGGCATCAAGCATTTCTCCTTTTGATGCAAATGAAACAGTTTGTGTCATTTTCTTCAGTTTTTATTTTGTTTAATGAAACAGAGTGTGTATATTTGCAGCGTGTTTAAGATGTAAACAGCGCGCCAAATATACAAAAAAGGCGTGTGATTAGCGAATTTTAAGGATTAAAGTTAATGAAAGAAGAATTGATTTTGAAGGTGAAGCCGGAAACGCTGGATAGCCTTATAAATGCTTTGGTTGATATAACCGGTGAAATGAAAGCAGCTGCACCCGACCAGCAGGTGCGATTCGGGGATGAAGTTTATATGACTTGTCTGTGCCTGGAGAATACGGTATTGGGTGCTATTCGACAGGTAGAGCTGAAGAAAAAAGAGGGCAAAGAGATTGCCGGATAACTGGCAGCCCGGAAAGACGGGCAGGGGCGGCAGGCACGGCCGGAAAGTTGGTAAATAGAAAATGAGAAAGCGAAATAAGAAAGCGTAGAAAGCCGCTGGGGTTCGATTCCCCTCGCCCCACGATATTAACTTCTAAAATTTAGATTATGGCAAAGAATTTCAATCAAGGAAGAGCTGAGCGCCAGTTCATGCAGAAGCTTCGCATGATGATAAGCAGCTCGGCTCATATCCAGAACATAGCTGATCAGGCTATGGAACTGTCCGAGCAATTCATGACGGAGGATGCGCAGAATAACTCTGATGCCTACCGGGTACTTGAAAATGTGAGTTGTGTATGTGAAGAAGCCATGCAAGTGTTGCTTGAGGAAGTACAGAAGGGAATACACCTTCACAAGATAGTTACAGATGATTCTGAAGTACAACGATAAAAAATTTATAGGAACGATATGAGAAAGCAGATTTTAACCGATAACGAAACCAAGACCTTCCTGATGAGGACCTTTAAGTGCAGCCGCCAGGCTGTGTGGCAGGCACTGAATTTTGTTCGTGACAGTGACCAGGCCCGCCGGATCCGCACCCTTGCCCTGAAACGAGGCGGCAAGCTGACCGACGGCGGATTCATCCCCAACTGCGAAACTACCTTTGAAGAGTGTGAGCATACCATGACCTGCACCTTCGGTCCCCGTGTGAAACTCGTGGTCGACAGGAAGACCAATGATGTGGACTTGTACGTGGACGGAAAACGGACTGAGACCTACCAATGCGAGTGTATACCAGACTTCATGCAGCTGCAGCATGAAACCCAGCAGCTGGCAGCCGCGCTATAAATTGAAAATGAAATGGAGTATTATGGAAAGATATTGTGCATATCCTACAATGACCTGACCTACGACGACCGACCGGTGATGGTGAACGGGAAGGCTGATTACAGCAGAAGCCGCACGCTGAAAGGCGTTCATCCTTCCACTCTTTCCGAAGAAGAACTTGCTCCTATCCTGTCGGTACCCAATTACAAGAAATTAGCGGCAAAGAAAGAAATCAACGTAGTGCGACCCGGCAAGGGGCTTGGAAGTTATGCACTGGTAGAGATAGCGACCATGCCACTGCGGTTTCAGGAAAGGATAAAACTAAAATACGGAGATATGAAAGAGGACATAATCAGAAACTGGCTCGGCAGCCATTACCACATCGATGCGAAAGCCCGGGAATTCTACACCCGGTTCCGTTTTGACAACGGAGATGCACTGCCGCCGGAACACATCCAGGAATATACGGTGAACGCTTCGGTGATTGAGGCAGTGATGCGTGCCATGGAGGATGCCACCTTTATGCGTAAGGCGATGAAGGCCGGGCCGGTGAACTGGGGAGAACTGGCTGGAGCCATCAGTTACTATCAAGCAGAGTTCGGCCATACCTTGCCTGTGAGTTCCAACCGCTTCAAGAAGCGTGTGAATGACTTCAAGGCCAACGGCTACGAAAGCCTTATCAGCCGCAAGTTCATGAACCAGAACCGTCGGAAGGTGACCTACGACATTGAACGCCTGCTGCTGAGCATCGATGCTCAACCGGAGCAGCCCTTCAACACTACGGTGTGGGAGCAGTACAATATGTTCGTACAAGGTGATTTGGAACTATATGACCCCGAGACCGGCGAGGTGTTGAACCCGGCAGACTTTACCGACAAGGATGGAAATCCGCTGGTATTGAGTCCGGCCACGGTAGCCAACTACCTGAACAACCCCAAGAACAAGGCCCTTCGCGGCAAGCTGCACATGAGCCAGTGGGACTTCAACAATGCTTACCGCCCTTATCATCTGCGCAGCATCGGTGAATATGCCTTGAGTAAGGTATCGCTTGACGACCGCGACCTTCCGCGCCCGATGAAGGATGGCAACCGTGTGAAAGCCTATTATGCCTACGATGTGGTGAGCGGCGCTGTAGTGGGATATGCCTACAACCGGTACAAGACTACCGAGTTGTTTTTGGACTGCATGCGAAACATGTTCCAGACCCTGGACCGGAACGGCATGTATATCCCTGCTGAACTGGAAGTGGAACACCACTTGGTCAGCGACTTTGCCGACGGATTGATGCAAGCCGGTACCGTCTTCCCCCTGATCCGCTGGTGCAACCCCGGGAACTCGCGTGAAAAACGTGCCGAGCACAAGAACCGCGAAAAGAAATACGGTGTAGAGAAACGCACGCAGGTAGGTATCGGTAGATGGTATGCCAAGCTGGAAGCCAACCGCCCGAAGGAAGAAAAGGTGTATGACGAAAAGAACAACACCTACAAGGTGAAGACCTACAGCTATGAAGAACTGGTAGCCGATGATATACGCGCCATCCAGACCTTCAACGCGCAGCCTCACCCCAACCAGAAACGCTATCCTGGCATGAGCCGATGGGATGTGCTTTGCGCCCACCAGAACCCGAACCTTGCGCCTTGGGACAAGGCCGTTCTTTACCGGTTCATCGGTCAGCACACCGAAACGACCATCCGGCAGAATACCTACTGCACGGTGATGTACAACCAATACGGGCTGCCCAGCCCGGAAATCATCGAAAAGCTGGAGCCGAGAAACTACAAGGTAGATGCCTATTATCTGCCCGATGCCGACGGAACCATCAGCGAGGTATATATCTACCAGAACGGACGATATATCGCCACCTGCAAGCCCGTAGCCCGTTACAATGAGAATACAGCCGAGCAGACCGACGCCGACAAGGCCGCCTATACCGAACAGGCCAAGTATGTAGCCAAGTTCGACAAGATGATGAAGGAAGGCAAGATCAAGCGTGTGGGCATCCTTGCCAAAGAGGAAGCGAAACTGATAACAGAGGTACAGGCGGAAGCCGTTCCCCTTCCTGCACAAGCCGAGGAAGAAGATTACTCAGCCTATATGGACATCAGTGCCTTTGAGCATGATGCAGTAGCCAAGATATAATTAACGACGTTAGAACGAATTTAAAACAGCATTCAAATGGAAATAACAAATGAAGTAAAGCAACGTATTGTGGCAGCGATAGCCGCCGACCGTGAAAATTATCCCAGTGACAACCGTCATGCTACGGCACTGGGCATAGCCCCCAGTGTGTACAATACCATTAAGCGGGGCAATTATGAAAAGCAGGTCAGTGATGCCAACTGGGTAGGCATAGCCCGAAGACTGGGCGTGCAACTGCGTACAGAAATGCCTTGGCTGGCAGCACAGACCCCGACCTATGTGTTTGTGAGCAAGCAGCTGGAAGTGTGCCAGGGCAGCGGACTGAGCGCCATCCTGTGCGATATGCCCAATATCGGCAAGACCTTTACCGCGAAGGCATACGTGAAACAGCACAAGCACGCCGTATATGTGGACTGCAGCCAGGTAAAGACCAAGTTGAAGCTGATACGCTACATTGCCAAGGAATTCGGCGTGACCAGCAACGGACGCTACAGCGACGTGTATGAAGACTTGGTAGCCTACCTCCGCACGATTGATACGCCTCTGGTTATTCTGGACGAAGCCGGCGACCTGCAGTATGAAGCCTTCCTTGAACTGAAGGCCCTGTGGAACGCCACCGAGCGCTGCTGTGCGTGGTATATGATGGGTGCCGACGGGCTGAAGGAAAAGATTAACCGCGCCATCGAAGGCAAGAAGGTTGGCTATACCGAAATGTTGAGCCGCTACGGTGACTCCTACAGCAAGGTGACCCCGGATGATGCGCAGGAACGCGAAAAGTTTCTGAAGGCACAGGCTGCCATTGTAGCCAAAATCAATGCCCCGGACGGTGCCGACATTGCCAAGATCGTTCACAGCACCGGAGGCGGCTTGCGGCGCGTATATACCGAAATCGAAAAATTAAGGAGGATGCAAGCATGAAACTGAAAAGAGCCTACAGCCCCGGTGAGGTGCTGAATATGAAAATACCCCGGTATGAATTTACCGGGGATTGGCAAGCCTCGATAGGTAACCCTGCCAAAAGCGGCGTGTGGATTATCTGGGGTGCCAGCGGGAACGGAAAGAGCAGCTTTGTGATGCAGCTGGCCAAGTACCTGTGCGGCTTTGGACGCGTGATCTATGACAGCCTTGAGGAAAGCACCGGCCTTTCGTTCCAGATGAGTCTGAAACGACATAAGATGGACGAAGTGCGCAAGCGTTTGGTTATCCTTGACCGCGAGTCGATGGACCAGCTGGAGGAACGCCTGCAGCGCCGTGGCAGTCCCGGCATCGTAATTATCGACAGTTTCCAGTATAGCGGTTTGAACTACAAGACCTACAAGGAGTTTAAGGAGCGCCACCCCAAGAAACTGTTTATCTTCATCAGCCATGCAGAAGGATCCCATCCGGCAGGCAGAAGCGCCCGTAAGGTGGAATATGATGCCGATGTGAAAATCATGGTGAGCTGCTTCAAGGCCTGGTGTAAGAGCCGTTTTATGGAAAAGCCCGGTGAACCCTATGTGATTTGGGAAGAAGGTGCTGCCAAAACCTTGAAAGATGATAAAATGGAGGAATACTTGAATGATGGAATGGGAGAATAAGCTGTACCAGATATTGCTGCCCGGTCGTGAAGCCTTGGGCGTGATGGAAGACTGGCTGGAATGTAACATAGAAACAGACATTCGTCTGCGCAGAGCCAAGACGAAAGGGCATTTAGTGATAGAAACGACGGATACCATGTTTGCCAACCGTATTCGAATGTGGCATCCCGGATGTAAAATACATATCAAAACATTGAATAATGGAAGCGCAAAATGAAAAGAGAACCTGCTGCATCTGCGGCAAAGCGTTAGAGGGTAACGGATACAACCCGTTCCCCGTGAAAGAGGAAGGCAGCTGCTGCCGTTCGTGTAATTACAGCGTAGTCATTCCGGAGCGATGGAAACGCCATAAGGCTTATCAACGCGGTGAGGAGATAGAGAACAAGCGAGTGTATATCAGTGGAGCCATTGCCCACTATGATATAGCAGAGCGCAAGGAAGCCTTCGGGCGTGCAGAAGAACTGCTGAGAGCCGAGGGTTACGATCCGGTAAACCCATTTAATAACGGCCTGCCGGAAGAAGCCCACTGGAAAGCCCACATGCGGGCCGACATTGCCCTGCTGGTGGCTTGCGACTATATCTATATGCTGAAAGACTGGGAACTGAGCAAGGGAGCCAAGCTGGAACTTGACGTGGCTAGTTCGTGTGGCATTAAAGTATTGTTTGAAACCCATTAATTTTTTCTACATGGCACAGGAAGTAACCAACTTTTCCCGGTTCTATGCTTCGTTCAACAAGCTGCCTTATCATGGCGACCGGGAAGTCTTCAAGCAACAAATCGTGCTGCAGTACACCTGGAACCGTACAGACAGCTTGCGCGAGATGACCTCGAAGGAATATGAAGCCTGCTGCATCGGGTTGGAGAAGCTGACCGGACAGGATGCTTGGCGTCAGAAGCTTCGCGAGGAACTGCGGCGAAAGCGCAGCGTTTGTCTGAAGCTGATGCAGCAGCTGGGGATTGACACCACCGATTGGGACCGAGTCAACGCATTTTGCAACAATCCCCGGATAGCCGGCGTACCCTTTGCCAGGATTAGTGCAGCAGAATTGGACCAACTGTCCGTCAAACTGCGGGCTATCCAACGAAAAGGAGGTTTAACCGATAAATAGAACGATATGGATAAAAAAGCACATGAAGCGCTTGAGCGCATCAGAAAAGACGTGATTCTAACGACATCCGATCTGGAGAACCAGGATGCAGCCGAGTTTTTCAACGAACTGGCCGACTGGGCGTATGCCAACGGTGAAGCTATGCTGATAGACGATGAACCGGAAATGCAGGATTACGAGGAAGAATAAAAACAAATAATCAACCATTCAAAAATGATTTAAACATGGAAAAGAACAACCAAGGTGTGGACATCAAGTCCCTGAGTAAAGAACAGCGAGCAGCCCTTATGGCCCAGCTGCAGCAAGAAGAGAAAGAAGACCGCATTGCCCGTCGTGAAACTTACGAGGCATTACGCGGTGAGTTTATGCAAGACGTGAAGTCGAAAGTTACCTCACTGGTTGAGGATGTCAAAGGCTTTCGCGGATGGCTGGAACAAGAAGCCGATGCCTTTACCAAGGTGATGAAGGAATACGGCCAGGTGAAAAGCGACGAACAGCGCAGCTACACCATTACGGACGGTGACTTCCGCCTGGAGGTGAAAAGCAACAAGGTGAAAGGTTTCGATGAACGAGCCGACATGGCTGCCGACCGTTTGATTGACTATCTGAAGCGCTACATGCAGAACAGTGAGAAAGGTTCGGATGATCCGATGTATCAGATGGCCATGACCCTGCTGGAGCGCAACAAGATGGGAGACCTTGACTACAAGAGCATTTCGAAGCTCTACGAACTGGAAGACAAGTTCGATGAAGAGTACGCAGACATCATGCGCCTGTTCAAGGAAGCCAACGTGGTGCAGCGCAATGCCACCAACTACTACTTCAGCCGCCGTAACCCTGAAAACGGTGTATGGACCCGCATTGAACCCAGTTTCTGCCGTTTGTAACCGGAAACCGTTAACCCTGTAAACAGAAAGCGCCGCAGTTGTTATAATTGCGGCGCTTTTATTCTTAAATTCGATGGAAATCAGCTATTTTTGTATGAGAAATAAAGTGTATGGGCAAAGGACGGGATAAAGAATTGATTAAGCTGCGTGACGAGGCACTGTGCCGCCGTTACTACTATTGGACAGAAATTCAGCGGTTGCGGTTCGACGATGCTTTAAAAGTGTTGTCGGAGCGCGAATTCTTCATATCCGAAGAGCGTATCATGACCATCATCCGTCGGAAATCACGTGAGGGAACAGACTACAACCTGAAGCCTGTTCCCAAGGTGAAAGCCCCCCGCCTAACCGCTGCCCAACTGGAGCTATTCCCCGTAAGATGACGGCATGGCCGATTCATCGTGCAGTGTGAATGAGAATGTCATTTCATAGACCTTGATATAATGTGGCATGGCATACGAACGGCTTTTCTCACGTACCAGCGGCGAAGCATTGTCGGTGCATTGCAGACACTGCAGCGACTTGTATAATTTCTCGGCCAGCTGCTGCCTTTCCCTTACCTTGTCATACGTGCCGGATGCGTAGCTTGTATCGTCGTAACAATCGATAGCCAGCCGTATGGTCAGCATGGATTCGCTTTTCTGTACCCCATATCCAAGGTCATTCCAGTCAGAACTTGTATTTCCAATCAATACACAAGGAAAGGTGACCGGGTACTGGTCTTCTTCTGCCCCCATTTCCAATTGGCCGTAGTCCTCATCAATGAGCGAGAGTTCCGGCATTTCCTGTGCAATCTGTTCCATGATTGCGATAAAAACTTCTTCCATATCCTTAGCTGTTTAAAATGTTGGTAATTTCCTGATCCACCTTCTCCCGTATGCGGCTGTTCAATTCTTCGCTTTCTCCCATGAACTGGCGCTGCGGGATGCGGATGTGCAGTTTCTTTTTCTTTGTAAGTGCCATGTTTCTCCAGAACTGTGCCTGTGGATTCAGTTCCTTCGGTTTGGTACGTCGTTTAACGCGTTTCTTTTGCCCTGTGCCGGCTTTCTTTCTTTTCCCCGAAGCCTTGTAGAACTTCGCCCATGCAAAGCGTCTCATGCGGTCTGTGACGGTAACATCGATTTCGCCGCCCCAGTTGTGGACGGGTGCATAGACCACCTCGTTAAACACCCTTACCCGGTAGTCGGCAGGTGTATATCTGACCGATTTGAAAAGATGCTTCCTGCCGGAGAGCAGCGTACCATAATTGCTGGCGGCATCGGTACCCCCCGAAGACAGCCGTTTGGATTTTGGCCAAGGGTGAAGACCGCCATTAACAAAACCACCCTGGCGGAAGTTATCCTGGAAATGGTCTTTGGCCATACGTCCTACCATGACCGGCATTTTGCGCCGCATGAGCGTTTCCAGCTGTTTACGTTTGGATTTTATCAAGTTATCTAAATCTTTCAAGTCCATTGTGATGCAGTTTTAAAATAAATCCTTATATTTGCAGCAGCTCCACAAGGAGTTAGCGTGTGCTGCGGCACGTCGCATCGCAGGGAAGTCTGTTTGCAGGCCTCCCTGTTGTCTTTTTAGTAGTAGAACTTACCATCCTTATAGAACAACCTGATTTCCCCTTTTTCATAAATCCATACTTCATCGATGTTTTGATTAGGCAAATTCCGTCTTGCCATGATAGCCCTTCTTATAAAACGGTCAGAACAGCCTTTTGTGTTCTTGATTACAATTCTGGAAGATTGCTCCAGCCCGTGAGAAATCATGCTTTTTACTTTTCTTTTGTTCCATGGCTTGATGAAGCCTTCAAATTCGTAAAACAAGCCATCCACTTCAAAATCCGGGCATTTTCTGTAATATCTGGTATCTATCAAGTTTGCGTAGATACGTTGGTAATCATCCGACAGATAGTGCAAGCGTGGTGTCATTTTGACTTGATGCCCCATTCTTGCCAATTGGAGGCAGATACGTTTCATATCCTTGTAGTCGGCCTTATCCTTATCAACCTTCGGATGTACATAAAGTACACCGCCGTTGGAGAATGATTTTTCAAGTTTAAACCCGTTTTGTGCCATCCGTTCCATACATGCCTTGATGTATGGGCAGTCGTAGCAATCCTTTGCCCGATTGCTGAAGATGTGTATCAGCCGGTTCTTGAAATCCGGTTTATAGAATGCACAGTGCCTGCAGTCGTTCGGGAAATAAGGGTGTGAATCGGAAAAGAGGATGCCATCCGTTCCCGGGTTGTTGTCCAGCCCCGGTTGCGCTTTGCTGTTGTCGTCGTCGTCCGGCAGTTGCGTAGGTTCCTCGTCGGTGGCCGTGAGGTCGCACTTGCAGTTCCATCGGTCGCCCGGCCTGTGTTTGCTCCAGAACGGGTCGTCGATGGGCCGTATGGTGTTCCAGAATGGCCGATGGTCAGCCCCCGGGTGCAGGGAGGTGGACGGCATCCATTTGAGGTTGGGCAAGACATCGCGTTCGCGGAGGAACTGCTGCCAGTCGGCTGCCTGATGTGCCCTCAGCACCGCCGTGTCATATTCCGTCTGCAGCCAGTGCCGCACCTGGTGAGATGCGATGGGTGTGACCTCCTGCACCCATTTCTCGAATGGCTTTAGAGTGCCGTTCGAATCCAATAATAACCGCGCCATATCGCGCTGCATGCGGTGAACCTTGAATGCCGCAAAGACCTCGTTGTTGGTTTGCAGCTGCTGCAGGAAATCGTTCACTTGCTTCCCCTCAGACTGTGCAACCCCATCGGCAGCAGCATCGTCCAGTATGCGGCAGATTTCGTGAAATAGATTCGGATCGATTTCACCTTCCACATCCATTTTCTGACTGTAGATGCGCTGCAGAGCCTTGGCCAACACGTCGCTGCTGAAACTGAACGAAGTCTGCACCTCTTCCCCTTTGTTTTGGTAGAGGTCGTTCATTACCAGTCTAAAGCTGCCCCGTCTGCCGGGGCTTTCACGAAAAAACCTTTGAGCCAGTTCCGGAAGTTTCTTTTCTGTTTCGGTGTCGGTTCATCATCCCGTCCCTTATTCGCTGGTTCCGGTTCCTTCTTTGGGGTTGGAACCAGGGCAGCCTGTGCAGCCTCCCTTTGTTCAGCCTTCAACTGCTCGTAGTTGGCCGGTTTGTCGATGCCGAATTCCTCATAGAGATAGTCGTCGTCAATGGGGATGTTGAAGTTCTTCTTCAGCTGCGTAAGGATGGATATTTTGGTGCCTGCATCCGTTTCCTTCGGTTCCGGGAAACAGAATGTTCCCCCTTCAGTATTGATGCCCATGTGCAGCAGAATGTCCGTCATGTCGTAATTTAACACATTGAGCACGTATTTCCGGTCAGCCTCCAGCACCTTATCCTCCACCTTTTTATGCACCGTACCCAAAGCCTGTGTGCCTTTTTCGGATGATTCGGTAGTCAGCGTATTCCCCAGAATCAGTTTAGAAATTTCGTTATTGCACCGTTCGCAAAGGCGTTCATAGACATCGGCAGACCCCGTTTTGTTGCCGGCTTCCGTGAGCTTTAGTTCTGTGTCCTTGGCATGAAAGAACTGCGCCAGACTTCCGGCATTGGCCGCATCCTCCATGGCCCGCTGGCGGGATTCGTCGTCGTCGGAATCATAGATATATTCCTGGATAGGCATGCCGAATACCTCGGAGAACTGTGCCCAGTCGCCCGTGGTGTTACGTTTGTAGATGACCCAAGGTGCAGCCTTGGCCAACAGCCCCAAATCGGACGGAGATCCCACAAAAAGCAAGTCTGTATATTCATCCCAGGAATGGCCGGTGATGTCAGTTTGGTGCCGCAAGATGAGTTCTCGGACCGGATCCACATGCTTACGCGGTACCAGGTCGTAGTCCACCCATTCCTGCAGCTTGTAGAACTGGCAGAGCGAGAAGCCCCAGAACTTGGCATCGAGGATGTCGCCCACCAGCCGGTTGAACCAAGGCGACTGGATCTGCTCGTTGATGGTATCGTCCGGCTTCCCGTCCACGCGAAACTCCATGTTGGAGCACAGCACGGCATTCTTGCGCTTTTCGATGACACAAGAAAGGTGCGTATCCATCAGAATATCCTCATAGAGGTCATAGAGTTTGTAACGTCGTGAAAAGTCGACATTCTCGGCCGCCTTGATGGCTGCCATGTAGTCGGCAATGTCCAGTCCGAAGCGTTTGGGCTGGGTGAGCACGATTACATTCGGTTTCTTTTGTCCCGGCAACGCGAAGTTTCCACCAACGGTGATGATGCCGGTTTTGTTTCTTTTTCTGTTTTTCTTCTTCATACTGCTTGCTTTTTACCAGTGGTTCGTACGTTTGCGGTTGCTTTGAATGCGGAAATCCGATCTGCCTGCCCTTTGTTCTTCGGGTAGCAGCGGAACCCCTTCGATTGATATATCCTCGTCGGCCACCGCCTTCATCCATTCCACAGCCCGTTCGTATCGGTCCTTGCGTACCTGGGAAAGTTTCTGAGGGTTGTGGATGCAGAAGATGTGATAGACCGCCATGTCGATGACCATCATCAGCACGAGCTGGTTCCGGTTCTCGCCGGTGGCAGCAAAAATCTTGTTGCAGTCGTAGCGTTTGCCCAAGTAGCATCGCATTTCGGCAATGGCCCTGTCCTCGCAAACCTCAATGACCGTTTCGTCTTCGCGTACCAGTGCGTCGAGAATGTCGCGGTGGATACTCGCATCGTAATCGGTGAGTTCTACAAATTTGCTCATAGTCCTATTGTTTTAGAGTTGTCATAATCTTTTCTTGTTCCGTTTTCTCACATCCTTTCTTGAACGGAAAACGGGCGGTTCGATGCGCCTGATCAGCTCATCGATGATGCGGTTAGCCCCTTCGACCGCATCCGGTCCGTCGGCCGGATAGCGCATGGTCAAGGTGAACAGCTTGAACTGGTCCTCCAGTTCCTTCATGTGCGGGTTGTCCCGTTCAGCCTCGTTGAGGATGAGGTTCCCTTCGCGGTTGAGCGGTTCAAGGTTGGCCTCGATACGTGTGGCCTTGTCCGTCTTCTTCTCCTCGTCGCCCCGGATGAACAGTGCAATCTTCTGTTCCCGTCGCACCTTTGCCACCAGCGGTTTGAACACCTGCTGGAAGAAAGGGTCCTGCAGTTTGTTGTTTTCCATGTAGCAATAAACATTGGTCTTTCCCCCAACGAATTCAAGCAAACGAACATACCAGTCAATGAACTCTGCATTGAGTGCTTGCGCCAGAAAAGTCTTGATGACGTAAAGCCTGCCACCCAATTTGCCGCAGAGCGAAACCGTCTTGAAGGATTTTCCTTTCTTCCCCTTGCTTTCGCCCGGTGCCGGGTCGCCATACGCCACGAGAAACTTGAATTTAGAGAGGGCCGGAACCTTTCCGTATGCTATGTCCTCGAAGACCTCGCCTACGGAAATGGGATTGTTGAAATATTCCCCCTGTGCAGCCTTGGTTGAAATTTTGGAGAGCGTACGGTCGATGTCTTCCTCCGAGTTCTTTTCCGGCCATGTGGAAAATCCGTTTTTGTCGCGGATGTTCACGATGTCCCATGAGTCGGCCATTTCGCCCGCCCTCACCACGCAGCAGTCCTTGGCAATGATGTTTCCGCAGAAGATGACCAGTGTAGGTTCGGAAATGGACCGTGTGGGGTACAGTGCATTTTCCCACCAGTCCCAGCGCTTCTGGATGATGTCCGGATTCTTGGTGTCTTCGTCCGTATCAAAGTCATCGACCAGCAGCACGTCGGGACGTATGGCCTCGTTTCGCGAACCACGCGGTGACTGCCCGGCACCCAGTGCGCGGAAAGAGACCTTCCCTTTGGTGGTGAATTCATCCCCGGTCCATGAGCCCGGCATTTCCTGTTTGCCGTAGTATGCCATGATGCGCCCATTGGCTTCGAGGTTAGCCCGGTAGGGATCGAGCAGTCGCACCGCATTGTCCTTGCTGTTGGAGGTCAGAATCACATTCTTTTTGCGTCCGGTAAGCGTGAGATACATGACAATGAACATGGTGACGGTGGATTTGGCCAGCTCGCGGCTCCAAGACAGCACTTCGAACCATTCATCGTGTGCAATGATGCGCCGGATAGCCTTTTTCTGGAAGTCGGCAAATTCATATTTGGCATAATTCGGAAAAAAGAACCTGATCCATTCAATGGGGTGTTTTTCGAGGTAAGCCCTGTGTTTTTCGCGTTCGGCAGCCGTCATGTTCCTGTCAACCGGTGTAGCCCTTGCTATGTCTTCTTTGTACTTCTCCCAATCGAGAAGAGCGAGTCTGTCAGTTTGTTTCATTATCTATCCCTTTATAATTTATTTTTAATGTACGCATCGGCTATGCTTGTTATTTCCTTAGCCTTTTCGAGGTCGGCTTCCCTCACCCAATCGACGAACCCGGTGATGACACTGATGATGTCGGCAATGCCGACTTCCTGCTCCATGTTGCGTATGGCCGCCGACAGTTTCCCGAGAATGTCCGCCTCCTTGGATGAAGGGAAGCGTTCCCCCTCGGGCCGTTCGGCGATGGCCTTGTTGATTTCGGCCACCTGCCTGTAGAGGTTAGCCACCTGTTCCTGCCTTGTGAGCGTAAGCCCCACCTTCTGTTCCTCCCACTTCCCGGCCCGCACCCAATTAGATACGGACACCCGTGACACACCCACCCGGTCAGCAATTTCCTGCTGTGTGAGGTTTTCCTTGAGGTACAAAGTTTTTGCCCATTCCTTTTTCTGGGCATTCGTCAAATCTGCCATAAATCGTCCTTTTTAGTTGTAAATCACGTTACAAAATTGCATTAAAAAGCGGTGTTTGTAAAAGGCTGTACGCATGATGACGGGTTACAGCGTTATGATAACGCCAGAAAGCGTCATGATAAAAACGCGGTTTCCTGGTGCCATTGGAATGTTCTATTTTCGCATCATCGAAAGGCGGGGAAGACCGCCAGAAAGTGTATGACGATGAGCAGATTTTTCAATATTACAACGAGTGACGACGGCACCAGTACAATATTCCTATATGGGGACATCGGAGACTATACGGAGGTGCAAAGCGGGCGCATAGCCCAGGAACTGATGGAAGCCGAACGCGTGAGCCGGCGCATCCATGTACGTATCAACAGCAACGGCGGGGAAGTGTACAGCGGCATTGCGATATTCAACGCCCTGCGCCAGAGCCAGGCCGACATCCGCATTTATGTGGATGGCATCGCTGCCAGCATGGCCAGCGTGATAGCCCTCTGCGGCAAACCTGTAGAGATGAGCAAGTATGCCCGTCTGATGCTGCACAGTGTGAGCGGCGGGTGCTATGGCAACAAACAGGACCTGCAGCGCTGCATGGAAGAGATAGAAAGTCTGGAGGGCAGCTTGAGCGAAATCTATGCCGAGCGGCTGGGCATGAGCCAGGAAGAAGTGAAACAGACCTATTTTGACGGCGAGGACCACTGGCTGACTGCCCAGGAAGCCCTGGACCTCGGTTTCATAGACGGCATCTATGATGCAGACCCCGTGCCGGCCGACAGTACACCGGCACAGATATATACTTTATTCAATAACCGGCTCATTGAGCCACAAAACAACAGCGAAGACATGAATCTGGAAGACGTAAAGAAACGCCCGCGCTTCAAGGACTGCGCGAGTGATGCGGATGTGTTCCGCCTGATGGACCACCTGGAGGAAGAGGCCGGCAAGGTACCTATCCTTACGAAAGAGAACACCGACCTGAAGGCCAAGGTGAAGATCTACGAGGACAAGGCTGCCGCCGAAGACCTTGCCGCCCGCAAGCAGTTGCTTGACGCAGCCGAGCAGGACGGCCGCATCGATGCGACCACCCGCCCCATCTACGAAAACCTTTTGGCCAACGACCGTGAGAACGGCGAAAAGGCCCTGGCCCAACTGCCGGTGAAGCGCCGTGTGATGGAAGACCTGCACTTGGAACCAAACGGAGATGAAAGTCCCTGGGCCAAGCGCATGCGAGAAATTAAGGACAAACGTAAAAAGTGATTGAACTATGGCAATAATTGTAAGAAACACGAATTACAGCGGCGAGGTACTTGAACAGTTGCTGACGCTTGCCGCTACGAGCAATGAGATTGTGGAAAAGGGGCTGATCATGGTGATTCCCGGTGTGGAAAAGAAAATCAGCCTTCCGCGCCTGAAGACCGGCAAGATGCTTCAGAAGCGCAAGGAGAACCCCAACGTGGAGGATTCGAAGGGCAACTTCAACTACGACGAGAAGAGCCTTGACCCTGTGGATTTCATGGCCTTTACCGTATTTAACCCCCGCACGTTCGAGAATATCTGGCGCAAGTGGCAGCCGAAGGGCAACCTGGTATTCTCGGAACTTCCGCCCGAAGCTCAGAACGCCCTTCTTTCCGAGCTGGCCAAGCAGGTGCAGTTTGAATTGGGCAACCACTATGTGAACGGCGAATATGGGGATGATGACGACCACCTTTTCAACGGCATTTTGAAACAGATGTCGAAAGATACAGAGGTGATTGTGGTGGACAGTTCAGAATTGACCATGCTGGGCAGACTGAAAGCCATGCGTGCTAAGATTCCCGTGGCCATCCGCAACCACCCGGACCTTCGCATTCTGATGAGTGTGAACGACTTTGACAAATATGATGACAAGCTGACCCAGCGCGAGGCCAAGAACACGAGCGAAACCGACGTGAATGCCCGCCGCTACAAGGGCATTACCATCGAGACGCTTGCTGCCTGGCCCGATGATCTGATTGTGTGCACCCTCTGTTCGCCCGATGCCGGCGGCAACCTGTTTGCGGCTGTGAACCTGCAGGACGATGAAGACGTGATTCAGATTGACAAGATTTCGAATGCCAGCGAACTGTACTTCTTCAAGATGCTGATGAAGGCCGATACGAACATTGCCTTCGGTGAAGAAGTGGTGGTGCTGGACAAGCGCAGCAACCCCGTGTTCAAGGCGAGCGAGAAGAAGATTTCAGTTGACCCTGCCAGCGTGACCCTTGAGGCTACCGGTGGCAGTGAAGAAGTAACCGTGACCGCCAGCGGTGAATATGAGATAGGCAGTGCCCCTGCCGGCTTCAAGGTGGAAGCAACGGAAAAAGGTGTGAAGATTTCGGCCGGTACGAACAGCGGCAATCAGAAAACCGGTACACTGACCCTTACACTCAATGCCGACCGCAGCAAGACGGCCAAGATTACCATTACCCAAAACCAGAAAGGATAAGATGGTATGGCAAAGTTGAAGTATCTGGTAATTCATTGTACGGCTACGCCTGAAGGCCGTGAGGTATCATCGGCGGACATCCGCAAATGGCATACTTCTCCGGTTGTCCAGGGCGGCCGAGGCTGGAAACAGGTAGGCTATACCGACCTGTTCCATCTGCAAGGCGGAGTGGAACGCTTGGTGAACAACAACGAGGATGCGCAGGTGGATCCGTGGGAAGTGACCAACGGGGCCAAGGGGTACAACAGCGTGAGCCGCCACATTGTGTATGCCGGCGGTGTGGCCAAGGATGGCAAGACCCCGAAAGATACCCGCACCGGCTGCCAGAAAAAGGCACTGGAGAAGTATGTGAAGGACTTCCACCGCAGATTCCCGGATGTGCGCATTGTGGGACACAACGAGCTGGCGGCCAAGGCCTGCCCCAGCTTTGATGTACAGAAATGGCTGAAAGAAATAGGTATTAACCAATAATAAAAGAAGCAATCAATGAAACGAATGATGCTGTTAATGATGCTGATGCTCGGTGCGGTATCGGCTGTGATGGCCCAAGGGGCTGATGTTCCGGCAACGGACTATGACGCAATGATAGGCACCTTTGCCGGTTTTGCAGCCGGTGTGGTGGTGCTTACCGAAGGTTTGAAGGGCTTGTTCCCCCAGATGAAAGGCTGGGTGACTCAGTTGGTAAGCTGGTGTGTGGGCCTGGTATGCGTGATGCTGCTGTGGTGGCTTGATGCGGGGTTTGTGAGTGATGTGAGCTGGGACATTGCCTTGCTGTATGGCTTTGGAGCCTCGCTTGTGGCCAACGGCGTGGCTGACACGGGACTGGTGCAGTGGGTTATCGGGTTATTCCGCAAGAAACGCGAGGAAGCAGCATAAAAGGTTGACTGACTAAAAAAACGGGTGGTATGGACTTTAGCGAGATCATGAACATCATACTTAGCGGCGGCCTTGTGGGCACTGCAACAGCCATCGGTTCACTGCGTGCCACGGTGAGGAAAGCGAAAGCGGAAGCGATGAAGGCCGAAGCCGACGCGGAGGGTGTGCGTGTGGACAACGCGGAACATGCCACCCGCGTTTTGGTAAGCAACATTGTGGTACCCTTAAAAGAAGAACTGAATGCAACAAGAAAAGACCTGCAGGCCAACAAGCGCGAAATGGCGCGACTGCGCAAGGCCATTGACACTGCCAACAGTTGCCGTCATCATGATGACTGTCCTGTGCTTGGCGGGCTGCGCAAGCAGCAGGAAGAGCATGACGGTGGAGAAGACACAGACGGAAACGGCAAGCGCCGACAGCGCGAGCGGAAGCCGACGGGCGGGACTGGTGATGGCGGGGATACCGGCGAGTGCAGTGAAGCTGACGATAGCGGCGGACAGCCTCCGTAAGCTACCTGAAGGCGCGGTGTATCGCGGCAAGAGCGGTCAGGCCAATCTGACGGTAGAGACTGACGGTAGCGGTAACCTTGTGGCCGAAGCTTCGTGTGACAGCCTGCAAGAGTTGGTGCTGTGGTATGAAGAAGAGCTGACACGCATCCGAAGTGAAACCAATAGTGAAACTTCGAATGACGTTAAAACGGAAGAAAAACGCCCTCCGAACCGGATGCGGACGTTTATGACAGGTGTATTGGCCGGCTTATTGGCCGGTGTATTATTAACCCTCAAAGTAAAGAGACAATGAACAAGAATTTTATTTATGGCATAGCCAGCGTGAAGTTTGGCGACAAACTTGTGGGCTACATTGAGAAAGGTAGCTGGGACTGGGGCGGTCAGAAGCCGGAGAGCGTGGACATTGAGGCTGAACAAGTGCCGGATGCCCCGGTGCTTACCCTGCTGCAGAAGAACGGTACGATCAGCCCCACGTTTAACCTGATTCAGCTGGACTACAAGAACCTGAAGGCGGTGCTTGGAGGCAAGCTGGCTCCGAATGATGAAACACCCACTTCGTGGGAAGCCCCGGAGGAATTGATCCAGTTATCGGGCAAGTGGGAAATCAAGTTTGTGAGCGGTCAGACGATGACGATACCCAACGGCGTGATATTGGCCAACCTGGGCGGCAAGCTGACGCTGACGGAAGTGTCGAAGGTGGAATGCCAGCTGAAGATCAACAAACCAGCAGAAGGCGGTGCCCCGTATAAGATTGCTGATGCAGAATAATTCTTAGCGTATGGAAAGACAGTTGGAACAACTGATAGAAATGGAGTGTGCGGATGCGCTGCTGGACAGCGGCGTGTCCGTTCCTCTTAAAAGGTGGAAGCTCCCATGGCTGAAACGTCCGTTGGAGGTGCGTGTGACGATGAAGCGTCCGAGACTGCGCGGGCAGATTCTGCTGGCGAGGGAATACCTGAAGATGGGTGTTGAACCCGGGTGGCAGCCGAAGGACAAGACCGAGGAACTAAGCTTTGTAGCGGAACATGGCAAGGCTGTGAGCCGTCTGCTGGCCTATACGGTGTGCCGTGGCTATGTGTCGCGACATGTAGGTATCGGTGTGACGGCATGGGTGCTTCGGAACTTTGTGGAGTGGAAGTATCTGATGGCGCTGTTCCGAACGTTTGAGCGGCTGATGGGCACGAAGGATTTTATGCGTATTATCAGCTCGGCGGCGCGGGCGAACCCGATGAGTCCGAGACTGAGCCAGGCAAGGATGGGGAGTTAAGAACCCGTTATGAGGGTTCCCATAGCCCTTTCGGTTTCGTGTGGCAGGTGGCGAGTGCAACGGGCTGGAGTGTGGACTACATTCTGGACGGTGTGAACTACCAGACACTGATACTGATGCTGAGCGACGCGCCGCGGTATGTGCGGCAGAAGAGGGGCAGCGGTAAGTGTGACCGCCACCCGGAGCGCAGCGCCGAGGATGAAGCGAACGATATAGTAGGATTTTTTCAAAGCAAACTGGAATGAGTAAACCTGTAGAAGTTGAATTTTTGATGAAGGATAACCTTACGCCCGGCATGAATAAAGCCGAGCGTGAGGCACTGGAACTGCGTAATACAGTAAGGCTGTTGGAAGCAGAACTGGAGAGGTTACGTCTTGCAGGTGAGACAGCTGCCCTGAATCTGGACCAAAGTGCTAATATTGCGCAGATCCATGCGCTGGAGAAGCAGCTTGAGGAACTGCACGCCCAGTTGAAAATGTTGCAAAATGAATCGGAATCTGTACAGGTCACTCCTGCGGATATACCTAATGCACAACGTCAGTTCAATGGTCTGCACAACAGTATCCAGCAGATGGCGCGTGAAATGCCTTCCTTGGCAATGGGACCGCAGATGTTCTTCCTGGCCATATCCAACAACCTGCCAATCTTTACCGATGAGTTGGCCCGTGCCCGGAAAGAATACGATGAGCTGCAGAAGTCCGGCAAGAAAGGCACACCGGTATGGAAGCAGGTTCTGTCCTCACTCTTTTCCTGGCAGACGGCTATGACCACCGGCATCATGTTGCTGGTGATGTACGGTGATGAAATCTGGGATTGGACGAAAGACTTGTTCAGCGCCAAAAAAGGCGTGGATGAATTCAACATATCACTGAAGGAAATGACCGAGATAGAGAAGGACGGCCGTGCCCAAATGGTGCGTACCCGTTTCGAACTGAAATCGGTTACCGATGAGATAAAGAATTTCACCGGAAGCAAAGAGCAGGAAAAAGCCAAAGTGGAGGAATTGAACCGCAAGTATGGGGAGTCCTTCGGATACTATAAAACACTTTCTGAATGGTATGACGCCCTTATCCAAAAGAGTGAAGACTATGTGCAGGTACTTTTGCACCAAGCCAATGTTCAGAATCTTGTCAACAAAGCGGCAGAGGCTGATGAGGAAGTGAATAAAATAATGGCGCAAAAGCCGGAAGAAGCAGAAAGCGCCATGGGATTTTGGGGAAAGGTGGGCCAGTATATCATTCAGTCCAGTATGGCAGAATCTGGACAAATCTATGATGCACAGGCAGCCATTAAACAGCATGACCAGAAAGCTTATGACATACTGTTGAAAAACGCAAAAACCAAACGGGACGGTTATCTGACGAAAGCGCAGGAAGAGGTAAAGAAAGCCGCAGAAGCTGCCAAGAAAGGAAATATCGGTGGACATGTTGACCCTAAGCAGCCGGGAGTAGATCCAAAATCAGAAACGCAAAGACGGCTTTCCACAGAACGTAGCCTGGCACAGGAACTTGCCACTCTGCAGGCTGAAAACCGAAAGGAAGAGATAGACCGTATGAAAGATGGCACCGATAAGAAACTTGCACAAATAGAATATGACTATAACGCGCGAAAAGAAGAAATTAACCGGCAGGAAGCATCCTGGAAACGGGAAAACAAGGAAGCTGGTATAACTACCGGGGGTGGCGGTTTGACCCCAGACCAGAAAGATGCCCTTGCTACTGCCCGGGATTCCAACGACAAGAACCGGAGTGCAGCCATTGCTGCCACCTTTGAGGAAGAAAAGGAAAAAGAAGCCGAAGCCATGCGAGATTACCTGTCGGAATATGGCAACTACGAGGAAAAGAAACTGGCCATCACGCAGGAGTATGAAAAACGCATTGCAGAAGCCATGACAGAAGGCGAACAAAAAACACTTCAGGAGGAGTTAAAGAAAAAGATGGCAGATCTGGATATGGAGGAACTGAAGGAAGGGTTGGACTGGGAATCCGTCTTCGGAGACCTTGACAAGGTATCCACTGAAAGCCTGCAGTCACTCCGTACCCGTCTGAAGGAATATATCGATACACAAAAGGATCTGCAGCCGGACAGTCTGAAAGACCTGGTACGTGCGATAGATTCCATCGACAAGAAACTGAATGAACGCAATCCTTTTACAGCGTTGAAAACATCCATATCCCAGGTGCAATCCACGACCTTGTCAGTCAAGGAAGCCCAGGAAGCCTACAACAAGGCTGTCAGGGAAGGAACGGAAGCCGAGCAAAAGAATGCCAAGGCTACGCTGGATGCAGCGCGGAACGCAAAGCAGAAGGCTTTGGCCGAGGCCACGGACGCGCTGCATAACAGTGTGGGCGAGGTGAAGGAATATGTGGGTGCTGCTGAAGACCTGCTTGGGCTGGTGGAACAGTTCGGCATAGATCCCCCCGAATGGATGGGCGAATGGCTGGAGGGTATGGGGCAGACGTTGGACGGGCTGGAGAGCATAGACCTGACGCGTCCGATGAGCATTCTGACCGGCGGCATCAAGGCCTTGAGCGGTGTGGTGAAACAGGTGTTCAGCCTGGGCGGTATCATCAACTGGAGCGGCAGCAATGCCAAGGAGGTGCAAGCCACCATGGAGCGCCTGACCAACCGGAACGAGCTGCTGCAGACCTCGATTGAGGACCTAACCGACACCCTCAAGCAGAGCCAGGGGACGAAGAGTGTGGCGGCTTACCGCGATGCGTACAAGATGCAGCAGGAAACGAATTCGAACTACCTGCAGATGGCGATGGCACAAGCCGGATACCACGGTAGCCACCACAGCTGGAACTACTACTGGGACGGCTTCAGCCAGGCACAGATAGACAAGCTGAGCGGACAGATCGGCCGCCAGTGGGACGGAAACCTGTGGAGCCTGAGCCCGGAGGAAATGAAGGCATTGCGTTCGAATGTGGACATGTGGACGCAGATACAGAATACCGGCAAGGGCGGCTATGGCGGGCGACTGACCGAGAAGCTGGATGACTACATAGCGCAGGCCGGCAAGCTGGAGGAACTGACCGACCAACTGTATGAAGGGCTGACGGGCATTTCGTTCGACGGTATGTACAGCAGCTTCATTGACAACCTGATGAACATGAAGTACGGTGCCAAAGATGCGGCGGAGGATATATCCGAGTACTTCATGCGGGCGATGCTGAGCAACAAGATCGGCGAACTGTACAGCGAAAAACTGAAAGGCTGGTGGGAGAAGTTCGGCAAGGCGATGGAGGACAACGAACTGACCGAGGCGGAACGGAACGCGCTGACTGAAGAGTACATGCAGTATGTGGACGAAGCCCTTGCCCTGCGTGACAACCTGGCGGCAGCCACCGGTTATGACAAGACGCAGCAGGGCGGTACGAGCCAAAGTGCGAAAGCGGGCGGCTTTACAGCCATGACGCAGGATCAGGGTACGAAGCTGGAGGGCATGTTCACCAGCGGGCTGCAGCACTGGAGCAGCATGGACGAGCGGCTGGAAAGCGTGGCGGAGAAGATGGACACGGCCGAAGGGCATCTGGCCCGGATAGCCGAGAACACCGGTGTGAGCGCCGGGCATCTAGGCGAGCTGAAGGAAGTGATAAAGAAAATGATACGTGACGGACTAAAAGTGAAGTGATATGGGCAATATACTGAGCGGACTGGTGCTGGTGAACGGCACGGACATCTGGACGGAATACGGCGTGTTCCTGGTGGAAGACCGGCGCGGCGGCATGGAGAACCTGACGGCCATCCTGACCCCGAGCAAGGCCAAGAAGGATACCGCCGTGGACATACGGGAAGAGGACGGTGAGAAATACTCTGCAGTTCTTAACCCCAAGAACGAGGCGCGGGACGTGACGCTGCACTTTGCCCTGTACAACAAGACCCAGGCAGGCTGGATGAAGCAGTACTTTGCCTTTGTAAATTTCCTGAAGCAGGGAAAGGACGGCTGGCTGGAGATCCGTTTTCCCCAGCTGGACCTGCAACTGCGGGTGAAGTATGCCGACTGCACGAAGTTCACCCCGCTGACCTATCTGTGGAGGGAAGGCGTGCACGCCGGAAAATTCCGGGTAAAGTTCCGGGAACCGAAACCGATTATATAACCATTCAAACGCTATTAGAATATGCTTCTAACGATATATGACAAAGCCGGGACCAAGCGTGCGGACGTGGCTGTGAACGACAGCTCGACGCAAAGCAAGGAGGTACAGGGAGACAATGTGCTTTCCCTGTCGTTCAGCTACTATGATTTTCTGCCCCTGGACGTGAACGACTACACGGACTATTTGGGCGAACGGTACTGGCTGACGGAGCGCTACACGCCGAAGCAGGTGAACGAGGGCGAGTGGGACTATGACCTGAAGCTGTACGGCGTGGAGAGCCTGATCAAGCGGTTCCTGGTGCTGGAGACGACGGACGGGGACACGAACCCCTTGTTTACCCTGACAGCCACGCCCCGCGAGCATGTGGCGATGGTGGTGAAAGCCATCAATGACGGCATGGGCCACACGACCGACTGGAAGGTGGGTACGGTGGAAGGTACGGAGCTGATCACGATAGACTACGAGGGGATGTACTGCAACGAGGCGCTGAAAGCCATTGCCGAAAAAGCCGGCGGCAAGGTGGAATGGTGGATTGAGGGGCAGACGGTGAACGTGTGCCGCTGCGAGCACGGGGAAGAAATCACCCTTGGCTACGGCAAGGGGCTGACCTCGCTGGAAAGAGACACCGGCAACACGGCCAAGTTCTACACCCGCCTGTTCCCGGTAGGTTCGACCCGCAACATCGATGCGGAGAAATACGGCAGTCCGAGGCTGATGCTTCCCGGCGGAAAGAAGTACATCGAGCAGGGTGTGGAGGAATACGGCATCTATGACCATTACGAACAGGATGCCTTCAGCGGTATTTACCCCCACCGGGTGGGTACGGTGAGCTCGGTACGCAGCGAGGAGGTGACGGACGAGGAAGGGAACAAATTCACCATCTATTACTTCCGGGACGGGGAACTGAACTTTGACCCCAACCTGTACGAGCTGGCCGGCGAGACCAAACGTGTGTCGTTCCAGACGGGCGACCTGGCCGGGCTGGGAGAATGCGATGACCACTACTTTGAGGTGAACTACGACAGTGCGGCAAGGGAATTTGAACTGATTACCATCTGGCCCTACGATGACGACACCCAGCTGCCGGGCGGCAAGCTGGTGCCCCGAGCAGGCGATACCTATATCCTGTGGAACATCCGGATGCCGGATGAGTATTACCGGCTGGCCGAAGAGGAATTTGCGGTAGCGGTTGAGGAGTACAACCGGGACCACTGGCTGGACATTGCCGCCTACAAAGCTCCGACAGACCCGGTGTACATGGAGGAGCACGGCATCGACCTGTTTGTGGGCAGACGCGTGAAGCTGGAGAGCCGGAAGTATTTTCCGGAAAAAGGCTACCGGCAGAGCCGTATCACCAAAATCAGCCGCAAGGTGAACGAACCCGGGCAGATGGACATCGAGATAAGCGATGCGCTGCAGGTGGGCAAGTTCGACAAGGTGACGGACAGCATCGGTGCGCTGAAAAGCTATACGAAATCAAAGACGGAAGGGGCTGCCCTTCCGGACATCATACGAAGCTGGGACAAGACGCTGCCCACGGACAACAACCTGTTTTCCGCCCGGCGCAGCCAGAAAGAGTTCCTGAGCAAGAACCAGCCGGACACGGCCAAAGAGTCCATCCGCTTCCTGAAGGGTGTGAGCTTTGGCGAGGCTGCCGGCGGCAAGCCCTGCGGCATCGTGGACGGTGAGGGCAATGCCGAATACCTGACTGCCGTGATCCGCGAACTGCTGCGCAGCACGGAGTTTGTGGACGGGTTGACCGGTGAGGGCTGGCAGCTGTGGATTGACCAGCTGACGGGACTGACGAACCTGACGGTGGACAAAGTGACTGCCCGGCAAAGTCTGGTGGCGCTGGAACTGCTGATTGAGCAGGTGCGCAGCGTGTGCGGCCAGCTGGTGGTGTCGGCAGCCAACGGCAAGATCAAGGACGTGGTGAAGCAGGGTGACAACTACCGCATCGTGTTTGAGCAGGAATCGGGCTTTGTGGCCCATGACCTGATGCGCTGTGCCGTTACAGGTGGCAAGAAACTAAAAGCATACTGGGTGGAGGTGTCCTCGGTGATAGCCGGCGGGGTGATGGTTCCGGTTAGCGAGTTTGGCGGGGTGAAGCCGGAGGCCGGCGATGAGTGCGTGCTGATGGGCAACAAGGTAAACCCGCTCCGGCAGAACCTTATATCCATTGCGGCCACGGAGGACGGGCAGCCCCGTATCGACATTCTGGACGGGGTGAAGGCCAAGAACTTCAACGGCTGCCTGCGCTGTCGGCTGGGCAAGCTGGACGGCATCAGGAGCAGCGCTTTCCCGGCAGACAACCAACCGAAGGGAAACGGCCTGTATGCTGACAACGTGTGGCTGAAGGGTACGTTCGTGTTGATGACGGGCGAGGACATATTGACACGCTTTGAGATAACCGAGGGGAAAATCCATTCGGCTGTAGAAAGCTTGCGCAAGGAGATACGTGAAGAACAGAGCTATCTGGACAACAGCAGTTTTGCCGACGGCATGGACAAATGGAAGACGGGCAGCAAGGCCACGCTGTTCACCCTGGGCGGACGCTGGATCTGGGCGAACGGCGGTCCTTACGGAACGAAGCCGGACGGCCATGCCGAGATACGGACCGACGGCAAGGTGCCTTATGCCTATATCCGGAACAATTACATCATGCAAAGGCTGCAAGACTTCCGCCTGGTACCGGAGTACCGGCAGACGAACAGCCAGGGTGAACGGGTGCCCGGCGTGGTGTATCTGTCGTTCAGTTACCGGGTCATCAAGGCCGGAAGGCTGAAAATCGAATTTGTGAACGCTGACAAGACCGGGTTTGAGAACTTCAACATGTTTGGTCATGAAGAAGACCTGCCCGTGGGCGGTGAGAAGATGTTTACGCTGGACGGACTTTGGAACGGCACTGGCGACTTCAAGCTGTCGTTTACGGGCGTGATTTACATTTCGCTGCTGGTGCTGAGCACCAACAGGGCAGATGCACTGGCTTATAAGTACCGGACGCTGTTTGAACAGAGCGACAAACTGGTAAAGATTGCAGCAGAGAACTTTGATGCCAATGGTAAGGTGATAGAGTCGTCGAGCATCATTACGACAGCGAAGTACAATGTTTTGATGTCAAAGTATTTTGCTGAAGACGGGTCGTTGATTAACTGTTCTGGGCTGGTTACGAACAGCAACTTTGCCGAGCTGTTTGCCAAAGGTGTAACGGAAGAGGGCCTTGTGAAGACTGCCGACATCAAGGCTTTTGTCACGAAGGATGATGTGGGAGAAATCATAAGCGGTGTTACGATACGTGCTGACCAGATACAGCTTGAAGGGCTGGTGACTGCCAATAACAACTTCAAGATACTTGAAGACGGAAGCATAGAGGCCCAAAACGGAAAGTTTACCGGAGAAATTGACGCAACAACCGGCAAGATAGGCGGATTCAGTATTACGTATGGGCACATCGGCATTGACCGGGAAGGAGATAGAAACGGCATGTTTCTGTATGACACGATGATAGGTTTCAACGGGGATGACATGCAGTCTATTATCGGAACCTGGTCTAATTTGGACACATATCTTTTGGGCAGGTTCATCAACACCAGAAATGACTTTGTCAACTACGGTCTGGTGTTCGATGTATCAGGAAGCATGAGTGACCGGAATTATGCTTTTGTTGGCAATGGAGACGGTATATTAAAGGGCGTTGTGGAAGGCTTCAAACTGAACTGGATTTCATTTGCAAAGGATAATGAAGCCATATATATCAATCTGAACAAAGGGAAATATGTGGAAGTCAATGTTAACTATAAAAATTGCGTGCTGATGCTTCCCCTTCTTTCAGAATTGCGTACAGCTTTAGGCCTAAGTTCTAAATCGACTGACGATATTGCAGTCAGACTGACTGTAGTAAAACGCAGCGGAACAAATGTAAGGGTGTACGGAAGAACCAACCAGGTAACGATAAATGGTAGCTCTGTGGACAATGATGAACATCCCTATCTGCGAGACAACAATTTTGGGAATACCCAATATTGGGAGATTGGCAACGGGGATACAGTTGAATTCCTGCTTACGTTCAGCGGGAACGAATATAATGCCTATACAGTGAGTATTCATCGATAAAAACTATACGAGTATGAAATTGAACTTTAAAGAATTCAGCATTCCTTCCGGAATCAGTAAAAGAAACTGGCAGACTACTGACGTGCGTGAACAAGTGGCAGACTTGCTTTATACCCATGCCAACGGAATTAAGGCCCATCGGCTGGCCTTTAAAATACTTGACAGCAACGGGGATGAGGAATACAGCGCTGAGGAGACAGGGATGGTGCGGTATGTGATAGAGCAGTTTTGTCTGCCCTGTGTAATAGACGGATTGCTTCTGCAGGAAGAAAACAATAAAAACGAATGAGTATGGCAGAAATGACGCAAGAAGAAATGGTTCAGGAAGTGCTGGACCGTGTGCTCCAGTCCTCTACCGGTGTGGAGGATTTGGAAACTGTTACCTCTCTGAACGGTGTGAAATCACTGCCCGGCGAGAAGGACGGGAAAATGGTGAACGTGCCTCTGGAACTGATAGGGAAGCCTGCGAGCGATGCAGCCTCCCGAGCCGAGGCTGCCGCCAAGAAAGCGGAAGGAGCCGTAGCCGGGCTGGAGGAAAAGACCCAGGCCGCCACGGAAGCCGCGAGCAAGGCCAACGAGGCAGCCGGCAAGGCTGAGAATGCTGCAGCCAAGGTGGAGAGTACCACTATCAGTGCGATGAAAGGGGCTACGGTGCGTTTTTCAGGCTTTGTGGACCAGGTTACGACAGAAATATCGAGTGCAACACAAGCGGGTGGTGCCGTGGTTTATGCCCGGAATCTGAACCAGTTTGTTTACCGGCATAACGGCAAGTATTACACGAGCTGGATGGTGAACGGAGTGCCAGGGATGGGCATGTATAAGGATGAGAACGGTGTATTGCGCGATAAAGTGTATATCTACGGGAACAGCCTTTATACTGCCTCATTCGGCAGATTGACCCTTTTTTCCCATCGGCACGAGGTGATGAGCGAAAGCGATTATGAGGCTATGGAACTAAAGGATGGCGACACGATATATCTGACATACGAGGAGGAATGACATGATAAAAAAGGGATTGAAGGATATAACGGGCGTGTACATTGGACAGCGTGCGATTTCGGCAGTGTATGTCGGGGCAAGGCTGGTGTGGTCTGCCATAAGCAGCTGCTTCGGCAGCGGGTTCTGGCGAGGCGACAAGCCGTGGAGCCGGACCGACGGGTGGCGAAGAAATAAATGAACAATGACTAAAGCAAGATATTATGGCAAAGAAGGTATATGACCAGGACGGGCTGGACATGCAGCACACGAACTGGAGCGGTGATACCGCAACCGGCGGGCTGCCCGTAAGCGGTCGACTTGTAGAAAACTATGTGAAGAGCATCGACGATAAGGCCACGCCTACCGAAGAACTGGTGAGCGGGGAAACGAAGGCTCCTACAGCCGGAACGGTGTTTGATGCAATGGTGGGTACGGTGACGGACGTGGATGTGCAGGACAGCGAGGACGGCACCCAGTACGTGATGACCGTGAAGCAGAAGGATAACCAGGGTGGCGAGAGCTCGAAGGAGGTGCGATTTTCAAAATACACCGACGACGACAAGGTGGTGGTGAACATTGACCTGACGGACAGCGGCGGGGCGGGACTTCCCTCCCAGCAGTACCTGGCACTGGGAAGCGGCTTTGTGGTGAAATACTCCGTGGGTGTGGGTACTGCCGGTGGCGGTACGGTGGACGGCTACAGCGACCTGAAAGCCCGCGTGATTGTGAAACGCGGTTCGACCGTGATCAGTGAGTTCCAGGATGCGGAGTTTGCGGGTGTGACAGCCGGACAGAGCTACACCTTTGACGCATCGCCCTACCTGAAGGATGCCACCGCCTATACCGTGCAGGTGGAGGCGCAGGCTACCTACCAAGGCGGCACGCTGATGAAGACAGCCACGGCCAAGGTGACCATGGTGGCCATGACGCTGGAGACGACCTACTCGGTGGGCAACGGGCTGGCCGACGGCGGGTACCGGAACGACGTGAACATCCCCTTTACGGCCAAGGGTACGAGCGGCGAGAAGAACATCTACTACCGTGTGAACGGTGGCCAGGCTTTTACCCTCGGTCTTTCGGCCGGCAGCGGGGTGCAGCAGAAGAACGTGACCATCCCCCTGACGCAGATGCAGGAAGGTACGAACGTGGTGGAAGCCTACGCACAGCATGAGAACTCCGGTGTGGTGAGCCAGGTGCATTACATTACGCTACTGAAGGCAGGCGGCGGTGTGACGGCCTATGCGGGCATGATGTTCAGCCACCGGGCTGCGGGATTCCAGCGCGACTGGAAACGCCCGGTGCTGGAGGCAGAGCAATTTACGGCATGGAGCTTTTCGTATGCCGGCTATGACCGCGATGTGTACACGGCCCGCGTGAAAGTAACGAACCAGGGCAGTGTGGTGAAGGAAGACCTGCTGCAGCGCGGCGAGACCGGCAGCTACGGGCGGACGAACGTAAATGTGGAACCGCTGGACTACCGCGTGTCGTGCGGTGATGCCGTGCTTGAGGTGAAGGTGAACACGACATCGCACCCCGACATTGAAGCTACGCTGGCACCGGATGCGGTGTGTACGTTTGATGCCTTCGGGCGCAGCAACACGGAAAACAACCCGGCAAGCTGGGTGAGCGGAGACAAGCGCATGGAGTTCCGGGACGTGCTGTGGAGCGTGAACGAATACGGTGCAGGAAGCGGATGGCACAAGGACCGCCTGCTGCTGGCCGGAGGTGCAGGCATGACCCTGACCGCTGACGGTGGGTACCGCCCCTTCAACGAAGCGGACAAGCCGGAGGGGTTTGCCATCCGTGACGTGGGCATGACGCTGGAGATAGAATACAGCACGGCCAACGTGACGGACACGAATGCCGAGCTGATCACCTGCCTGGGGCAGCTGGACAACGGCAACCGGTACGGGCTGATTGTGACCCCGGAGGAGGCCAAGTTCCTGACCGGCGTGGTGACCGAGGCGATGGATGCCGGGCAGGTGCTGCGCTATGAGGACTCGGTGGGTACGAAATTCCAGCCGGGCACGAACATCCGCATTACCTACGTGTTCTACCCGAACGTGCAAACGAACGAACAGCGCACGCTGATTGGCTTTTATGTCAACGGTGAAGAATCGGCAGCTTCCAAATGGCTGGACAAGGTGAACTTCAACATCCAGAGCCAGCTGGAGTTCAAGTCAACGGGTGCCGACCTGAACGTGAAGAGCGTGCGCATCTACAACAAGGCGCTGACCTCGGACGAGGTGCTGAACAACTATATCGTGGACCGCAACCACCTGGAAGATGCCGACGGGGAACCGGGCGTGCGTTCGCTGGATGAGGACAACCGCGTGCTGAACGAGGGGGACACGGTGAGCATGGAGAAGCTGATGGGACTGATGAAGAAGCGCCGGAACTCGATCCTGGTACTGATAGGTACGGGCAGCGTGGGCAGTGAGGTGCCGAGCGAGAGCGACACGCTGAACGTGATGGATGCGCTGGCCCAGCTGAACAACAAGAAGGCCAACAAGCTGTGCCGGGAAGTGAGATTCTACAACGGCGAGAACCGGGCGCTGGACTGGATAGCCCGTGACATCTATCTGCGCATTCAGGGTACCAGCTCGGTGAACTATGCCCGCAAGAACCTGCGCTTCTACTTCCAGAAGACAGCCAGCGGATATACGGCACGGATGACCTACGGCGAGATAGACGGCAACGGGCAGCAGAGCAACCCGACAGCTACGGAGGGCAAGAAGAACCTGTTCCGGCTGCGGGGCAACTCGGTAGGCGCGAAACTTGCCTGTGCGAAATGTGACTTTTCCGACTCCTCCATGACGACCAACACCGGTGGCGCAAAATTCATCAACGACGGCATGAAGGAGATGGGTATCCTGACCCCGGCCCAGCAATATGCAGCCGACCATAGCGATACGTGCGGGCAGGATATACGCTCGGCCATTGACGGCTTGCCCTGTGACCTGTTTGTGGCCAGGAGCGTGGATGAGGATCTGACCTATTACGGCCAGTACAACATGAACAACGAGAAGAGCGACAGCTACCCGATATTCGGCCAGGACAAGACTATCGGCGGCGAGCAGTGGGGAACCGGTGACACCCTGAACTACCTGCAGGCAAACGGCGACCGGCCGAAGGAATACCTGCCCATCTGCATCGAGACGCTGAACAACTCGAATGACCTGTGCCTGTTCCGGTGGCTGCCGTCCACGGAGCCCGACCATACGGACTTCATGGATTTCAACTTTGACGGCGGTTTCGAGTTCAACCACCCGAAAGACGTGTTCTGGAACGACGGCGGTGGCGATGCCGAAGAAGAACCGAACATCAAGGAACACTTGGGCACCGGTGACAAATATGACAAGATGTACAAGGCCCTGGACCGCATGATGGGCTTCCTGTACAGATGCGTGAAGGAAACGCCTGCCGGCAAGAATCTGACCTATAACAGGGAGTCGCACACGTTTGACGGGGTGGACTATGAGGATGACGGCAACAGGTTCCCGACTGCGAAATGGGTAAGCCCGACCTTCAGGAAGGAAGCCGGGAAGTATTTCAACCTGCCCAACCTGGCTGCCTACTACCTGTATGTGCAGTTCAACCTGGGCGTGGACCAGCTGGCAAAAAACATGCTGGTGCGGACGTGGGACGGTGTGATGTGGTGGATAACCTATTACGACGGGGACTGCCAGCTGGGTTCGGACAACAAGTCGTTCCTGACCGGGAAGTATGACGACAACCGGCAGACGAAGCGCGACGGTGCCTACGTGATGCAGGGACACAACAGCTGGCTGTGGAACCTGATACTGGGCAACATGGGCAATCTGCTGGAGGAAGTGATGACCAAGGGCGTGAACGGCGGTACCAGCTTCATGAGTGCCTTCAGTATTCAGAAGGCCGTTGACCATTTTGACACCGAACAGATGAAGAAGTGGTGCTCACGCCTGTACAACAAGTCCGGCATCTTCAAATACATCTACCCGTTCCTGAACGAAATGCCGGTGGGTGCGGACGGCGCGAAACAGACCTATCCGCAGATCTACGGTCTGAAGGGTTCGTTGAAAGCGCACCGGAACTACTTCATCCAGCGCCGGTACGACCTGAAGCAGGTGGAGTACGGCTATGTATCTACGCTGGGTGCCCAGTTCTACCAGAGTACGGCATCGCTGGACAAGGCTTATAAGCTGAAACCGATGCAGTACCGGCTGACCATCCCGTACCGTGTGCAGTTATCTACCAGCAATGGCGTACAGGCTGACAGCGGTGTGGTGGATGCGGACGTGCTCCATTCCCTGCAGCTGACCCGCTCGTTCGGCGAAAATGACCCGCTGAAGATAGTGGGTGCGGCCAAAATCAAGGAGCTGGTATGGCATGAAGATGCGTTCGCCATCGGCTTCAACTTCGGTCTGCTGACCTCACTGGTAAAGCTCGACATGAGCGTGGAGAAAGCCAGCGGTTACCGGAACGGCTCGTTCATGGCTTCGACGAACGGCATGCTGCTTTTGGAAGAAGTGAACATGCGGAATAACCGGCTGGCCCGGAACGGGGACAACGGAAACGTGGCCACCTTGGATTTGAGCTGGCAGGGGCGACTGAAGAAACTGGACGTGAGAGGTACGGGGCTGACCCGCGTGAAGCTGGCCACCGGTGCGCCCGTTGTGCAGTTATGCCTGCCGGACACGATTGAGGAACTGTTTCTGGAGTATCTGACCAAGCTGCAGGACAGTGGGCTGGTGCTGGAAGGCATCAACAACGTACGCGGCTACCGCTATACAAACTGCCCCGGCATCGACGGGTTTGCCATGCTGGAACGCCTGCACCAGGCCAAACTGAACGGCAGCGGCAAGCTGGAGCGCTTTGTGCTGGAGATAGACAGGGAAGACGACGGAAGCCTGCTGAAGAAGTATTTCGATTACGGAACGTACACGCAGACGGGTGCGGTGGATGACCGGCATTCGGGCCTTCGCGGAAAGCTGACCCTGACGAAGTATCTGGCCGACGAGGAACTGGAGAAGTATGCCGCCCGTTATCCGGAACTGGCCATCAAGCAGCCGCCTTATACGATGATCGAGTTTGACGACAGTGTGGCCGACGATGCCAATGTTTCGAACCTGGATAACAAGACAGGGTACAAATTCGGCAATACGTACAAAATGAGCGGGCATGTGAATGCCATCCTGTCCAAGCGCCACCGCGTATTGGCTAAGGTGACCAAGATGCCTACGAGCCGGAAGGTGGAGATGGCCGGGCAGCAGGTGGAAGTGAACAACCCGGACGGGGAGATGACCTATTTCCCGCTGCATGACGAAAGCTCGAACTTCTATGCCGATGCGGAGGATATGAACGACTGTACGGTGGCGAAGCTGGACGGCAGCGAGGGAGACTGGATGATGTATGAACCGTTCTACTGGAGCAAGGGTATCAACGATTATTTGAACAACAAGAAGTATGCCTGCTACAGCAGTTATCCGGAGGACGAAATGCCCCCGATTCCGGAGGCGACAGTACTGACGCTGGATGCCATCAAGGAAACGCAGGGCGGCTGGCTGGGTGAACGCAAGATCATGAGCGGAAAGCCCACGCTGAAGGAATCCTATACGACGGACAAGGCCTATTCGGTATGTAAGGTGGACGTAGCCGGCTACAGACGTGTCCGCTTCCCGAGCGTTCCCGGTACGGGGCTTATCGGCAGTGTGTTTGTGGATGATGCAGGAAACATCCTGAAGAGCATCGTGGTGCCGACCATCGGCTTGAAATTTGAAGCTGGCATGTATCTGATAGCAGACGTTCCGGAGCGTGCGACGGCTCTGCATTTCTCCATTCTGAACACGGCAGAGTTTGACTGCGTGGTGCTGAGCAACAGCGACAAGATAGAGGACATGGAACCGGATTGGGTGGCCAATGAGGAACATCTGTGTGCCGTTGTGGGCAGTTCAGTAGTGGGCAGCAAGCTGCGTGCCTGCATAACCGGTACCTATACAGCCGGAAGCATGACCTGGACGGACTTCCACTACTACAGCCAGCAGCGGGGTATGCAGCAGATAGATGCGCTGATGCACAGCCGCATTGCGAATCTGAGCTATGCAAAGTACGGGCGTAGGGACATGCAGGAACAATGTGGTGCCGGTCAGCATAGCTACAATAGAATAACGGGAGGCACTGCCGAACATGGTATGACAGACACCATCGGCTACGATGAAGCGTATGCCATCAACAACAAAATCACGAATTCGCTGGTTGACGGCCTGGTGCACCAGTATGCCTGGTATAAGAGTCGGGACGAATACGGACAGGCGACTGTGGTGCAGGTGAACAATATCTGCTGCCTGGGGTACGAGGACATCTACGGCAACAAGTATGACATGATGGACGGCGTGGATCTGCCGAACGACAGCGGCAACGTGGGCAAATGGCGAATCTGGATGCCGGACGGCAGTATCCGTATGGTACAGGGCAAGAAGGACAGCGGCCAGTGGATTACAGGCGTGGCGCACGGCAAGTATATGGACCTGGTTCCGGTAGGTAATCTGAACGGATCGTCTTCTACTTACTATACCGACATGTATTGGATAAGCACCGCTACCGTCCGTGTGGTCTATCGCGGGTACAACAATGCGAACGCGAATGGCGGTGTATCGA
>OGDF01000558.1_pt1 | contig 58691 bp, 60 predicted proteins | sample 1570141 | NCBI WGS metagenome assembly OGDF01 (sample SAMEA4370581, study PRJEB24528) | human gut metagenome
TGGCGCGCTGAAAGGGACTCGAACCCCCGACCTACTGGTTCGTAGTCAGTTTGCCTTTATTTATTATTTGTTGTATAATGACTTTTTGGTGATTATATGATAAATAAAATATTATTTAATGAAATTGCAAATAACTGGTTACAACAAGCTACTATCGGAACTTGCTACAAACATAGTAAGTCACTAGAATATTGTATAAATAGAATAAATCGTTTTATTGGTTTATATGAAATATCATCAATTAAACCACCTTTAATTGATGATATGATATGCTCATTAGCTATTTGCAATCCCTCTACACACAAGCCCACATCTAAAAAGACATTAGCACAAACTGCAAATGTAGCATATAATATTTTTGAATATGCTATTGATAGAGAGTTATTAGCTATTAACCCAGCAAGAAACGCAAAAAAGAAAATTCCAAAGAATGCTCCTAAAAAAATTGTGAAGGCAATTTCGATGGAACAATATGATTTAGTTCTAGCAACTAAGAATAAAATGCAAACTGGTGCATTGATAATGCTTTTTGCAGGTCTAAGGAAAGGCGAGTTAATTGCTCTAAATTGGGACGACATACATATTGAAGATAAGTATAAAAGAAAAGGAATATCAATTACAAAATCTTGTCAACAAATTGACACTAATAATTATATGATTACACCTGCTACTAAAAACAAAAAAACGAGATTTGTACCTCTACCTAATATAATGGTTGATTATCTTAAAAAAGAAAAATTAAAAGCTAAATCTTATTTAGTTTGTCCCACCATTAAAGGAAAGTTACAAACCCTTTCTACTTGGAAAAAATATTGGAGTTCTTATCAAAATGATTTAAACTATAACGCATATTGCGAAAAATACAAAGAACTTCATCATACAAGCAATGTTCCATCAAAATTCACATCAAAAGGAATTCCACAAGTGATAGAAAAATTCACAGCTCATCAATTAAGACATATGTATTGTACATTATTATTTCTAAGTGGAATTGATGTATTAACTGCCTCAAAATTGATGGGACACTCAAGTGTACAAATTACACTTGACATTTACACACACCTTGAAGAACAATATAGACATATAGATGTAGAAAAACTTGATAAATTTTTAAAATATGATATAGATAAAATTAAATACGATATTTAGAACCGATTACTTATTTAAGTAATCGGTTTTTTATATATATAAACTTGGACAAATTGTCCACGATGAAAGGATTAGATTAATAATGAAGCAGAACACAAAAACAACAATTATCGCAGTAGCAAACCAAAAAGGTGGCGTAGGTAAAACAACAACAGTTGTTAATATTGCAAGTGGACTTGCTAAGTGTAACAAGAAAGTGCTTGTAATTGACCTTGACTATCAAGCGAATTGTAGCTTATGGCTTGGATTTGAGCCGGACAGAAAACCTACTATCGCAGAATTACTTGTTAATTCAATTGGTGGTATGTTTATTAATCACGATGATTATGTTCGCCATTTCACTTCAGAAAACTTTGACTTTATTCCTGCACAAGAGGAAACACTTAAAGGTATTCCTTCATACTTGGCAAGTAAGAACGATTGTACCAATATTCTTAAAGAAACATTAAGTGATGAATACTTCAACCAGTATGACTTTATCATTCTTGACTGTTCACCTGCCAGTGATTTGCTTGTAACTAATGCGTTAGCTTCTTGCGATAAATTGCTAATACCGGTCCAAACAGATATTCTTTCTTATTCACAAGTTGAAAAAACATTGCAAACATTGGTCAACATTAAGAAAGATACAGATGTATCGAAATATCTTTTAGGTTTCTTACCTACAATGTATCAGAAAGCAACTAAGCATAGCAAAGAGGTTTTATCTGCACTTGAAGAAAGTTATGGTGATTTAGTAATCCCACAGACTATATCATACCGTACAGAAGTCAAAAATGCCGTCGGAATGAATCGAACCTGTGTAAGTTCTTCTCGTTCAATAGTTGGACTTGAGTATATGACCGTTGTAGGTTACATTCTCAAGAAAGTTGGTGATGAATAATGAATATTAAAAAGCAATCACTTAACTTTGCTATAACAAATAACGATGTTACAAACAATGGTATGAACGAAAATACTATTGTTGATATTCCTATAGGTAAGATTAGAGAAATCTCTGAGCAACCGTTTATAATCCATGATGATACTATCAATACACTAGTTGACAGTATCAAACGCAACGGTCAGCTTGACCCTTGTGTTGTTACACAATCAAAAGATAACGATATGTATGACTTGCTAGCAGGTCGGCATAGAAAGAGAGCTTGTGAATTAGCAGGACTTAAAACCTGTAAATGTATCATTAAAGATAATCTGACTGATGATGAAAAAGAATTGATTATTATTGATACTAACACAGAAAGAAATAATGATTACTTGCCATCCGAACTTGCATTTGCATTTAAAAGGAAAGAAGAACTGTTAAGTAAAACAACTAATAGTGCTATTAAAGTAATTGCAAATGAAAGTAATTTAAGTCGAAAGAAAGTATATCGTTACATACGATTAACATACCTTATTAAACCACTGTTAAGTAGAGTAGATGGTGGTAGTATTCCATTAATTGCAGGTGTTGAACTTTCCTACCTCACTGATAAGGAACAAGGTGATGTATTTACATATCTAATTAATCACGCAAGTGATTGTAAAATTACAACAGAAAAAGCAAGATTAATCAAAGATAATCCTGCTGATTATGAAGCAATCTTTAAAGGTGTTTTTTCTTCTGTTGGTACTCCTCAACTTGAAGATGTGGACAATTTGTCCACAGAACAAGTTGAACAAGCTTCAGAGAAGTTAAGTAATACTTCTATTAGTAGTAAAAAAGTTACGGACAAAGCAGAAAAGAATTTTGATGCTAACCCTATTGAAAACGAGGACAACTTATCTACTGAACAAGTTGAACATTCCTCTACAAAATCAAGTGATACTACCATTAAAAATGAGGAAATTTTTTCCGAAAAGGAAAAAACACAGAACTCAGAAACAAATATTTCAGATATTGATAGCGTCGAAGACGAGGACGATGTGGACAATTTGTCCACGTTACAAGTTGAAAATACAGATAGAACTAGAGTAAATACACTTGAAGATAACTTAATTGAATTAGTTATTAGTGTAACTCATGTTGATAGTTATATTTGTAACTTTTACTCCAAAAAAGAAGTAACTAAATTATTATGTTATTCTAAATTTGATGAAACAATCAACGAAATCAATATTAATTCTGATGGCACTTATATTTCTTTTTCTAGCAAGAATTATAATAAGTTCATTTCTCTTGTTAATATTTATGATTTAGCAAGAGAATATATTAAGAACAATTATGATATTACGCAGATTGTTGAAGCTTATAATTACTTGAACTAAAGTACAAGTTATTTACCCCTAAAAGTGGTGGATATAAGTAAGTACCCACCACTTTAAATTTTATTAAAGGAGAAAAATAATGGATATAACTTCTGCAAGAATAAGATTTATTAATAATAGTAAGTATATCGCTATTGCTAGTGTAACTTTAGATAACGAACTTATTATTAATGATATAAGAGTTGTTGCTAATGGTAAGTCTGATATAAGACTTATCTTTCCTTGTTCAGAGCGAGCATTAGCTAGAAGACAATATAACATATTGCCAGACTCTGAACTGTACATAAGAATTAAAAAAGCAATTTTTTTTGAATTAAATAAGAAAGGGAAATATCAAAATGGTAAATAAAAATTTTGGACAACTATTAAGAAGTTTTCGCAAGATTAATCAACTTACTCAACAACAAGTTGCTGACGTATTAAAAATACATCGTACAACTTATACTTATTACGAAAATGGTATAACAGAACCTTCCATTGATACCTTACACAAGTTAATTAAGATTCTTGGTATTTCTTATGATGACATTTTACCATCACACAAGAATTGTTTTTCAATGAAAGAATTGTATATAAAAAGCAACGATGCTTTTTATAATTTAACAACAGCAGAACAAGATGTTGTTATCTTATTCAGAACATTATCTGACGAAGATAAAATACGATTTTTAGATTCATTGAAAAATATGGAGTGTGATTAAATATGAAAGAAAGCAAAAGAAAATTTAAAGAATTAATAACTAGCAGTTTTTACGGTGTTGCAATTGGTGACGCATTAGGTGTTCCGGTTGAATTTAGTTCACGAAGCAAATTGGACAACAAGCCTATCGTTCATATGGAAGGTAATAGAGCATATAAACAAGAAAAAGGAACTTTTTCTGATGATACAAGTCTAACCTTAGCTACTGCAATTGGATTATGTAATAAGAGTAACAAGCAAGATTACTTATATAATATTGCCTATGAATTCGCCAATTGGCTATTTAATGGTAAATATGCTGTTAAGAAAAATGTATTCGATGTCGGTAATACTACAAGACAAGCTATTACTGAATTTGTTTTATATAATAATTCATTTGCTTCGTCTAGTGAACCATCTTATTATTCTAATGGTAATGGTTCACTTATGAGAATGTTACCAATTGCATTTTATATGTATAGTAAAGATGAGTTTAAATCATTTGATAGAAGAAAAGAATTTGTTAGTGAAATATCTAATTTAACACATAAGCATATCATCTCTAAAATATGTTGTGTTATCTATTGTGAAGTCGCATTAGATATTATCATTCAGCAAATTAATAATACATTCAGTATATCTAATTTAATTGATACGATTAAAATCGCTATTGAACGAGTTTATCATTCCTATTGTTTGTCTATGGATACTGACGAATATATGTCAGAACTAAAAGATATTTTTCATTATCATTTTTTAAATTTCACAAGAGATGAAATTAAATCAACTGGATATGTAATTGATACTTTGGTATCCGTATTTTGGTGTATTACACACACTACTTCATATAGTGAAGCTATCTTAATTGCCGTAAATTTAGGTGGTGATACAGATACTATTGGTTCTATTACCGGTGGATTAGCAGGACTAATGTATGATTTTAACGATATACCAAAAGATTGGTTTGATGATTTACGAGGTAAGAAAATCATAAACAAAGTTATTAGTAAATTTACAAAGAAAATAAAATCAAGTAAGAAAAATAACAGGGATAACAAGGAGAAATATTGATGCTATATTACATTATGTTAGCTATTACATTCTTTTTTGTAATAATTTATTGGTTATCAGTATTATTTCTTCGTTTAAAAATTGCTGTCTTTTTAAAGCCAATAGTAATGTTTCTTAATGGTGCTCTTATTGCAGTTACTGCAATTGCTATAATCTATACACTATCACTTAATAATATCACAAAAGAAAAATCTATTGAAATTATATCTATGAAAAATACTAATGATGGATATATTTGTACTTTAGAGGATGAACAAGGTGATATTGTATATAGTAATGTTCAATACAATTTAAGTACCGTTAAAGAAACTAACACGAAAACTCCTAAGTTGAAAATTAAATATAAATGTGTGTCAAAAGAAGATAAAAATAGTTTATGTTATAAATTGTTATATCTTGTAAAACAAGATGTCGAAGATAATGATACAAATAATAACAGTTATACTTTCATTCTTCCAAAAGGATATATAAAAGAAAACAATATTGATGTAAGATAAGGAGAGTTAAATATGATTTTTGTTTTTTTAGTATTTACTATTATAAGTGTTATAGTTTTTCATTATCTGACGAAGATAAAATACGATTTTTAGATTCATTGAAAAATATGGAGTTACAAGAAAACAAGGAGGAATATTGATGTTACTAATAATTATTATTCTAATAATGATAGCATTAATAGTGGTAGGTACCATTTTAAGTTTCAACGGATATTTTAATGAAGTTGCTGAATCAATTTCTTCTATAATTGCACACAAAATACTACCAATAATGCTTATTCCATTTTTTGTTGTAGCAATATTCAGTCTTATATATACAATAGATTGTGGTAACAACAGAACAGAAGAATTCACCACTGAAAAAATAACCTTAATATCTTTAAAACATACAAAGAAAGATAATTATTGTTATACATATAAAGATAAAAAAGGAAACATAATTACTGGAAAACAAGATTATTGTGTTTTTAAGAAAGATTCAGTCAAAAAATGTTATCTTGAATATTATAAATATAGAATTCCTTTAGAAAAGCAAAAATCAATCGAATTTAAGTTGTTAAATATTGATTTTTTCGGTTCATTAAAAGAAGATGCTATAACACATTCGAGATTTGTTGTTCCTAAAGGATACAACATTGATTTAAGATAAGGAGAGTTAAATATGATTTATATTGGTTTAGTAATTTTTATTGTAAGTTTAATAGCCCTATTTTATGTACGGACAAATTATCCATATGGACCACTTCATATTATATGTTTCGGTTTTTTTCTTATTGGATTAGGATGTTTTAGTGTATCACTAATATCTAATGTCATTGACGACCCAAGAACATTTGATTATAAAAGTACAATTAGTACTGATGAATTTAATATTGACAAATATAATGAAGTAAAATCAGCAATAGATGAAAATAATGTAAAAGTATCATATACATATAAAATTAAGAATACTGATAATACCAAAACAGTATCTACTGAGAATGGTAATGTATATTCAATTTCTGTTTTAAATTCAAGTAATAGAGTTAATCACTTAACTGTTAAACATAATGCATATTTTAATTGGGCAACCTTTACAACTACACATAAAGATGAATATGTGTTTAGCTCTACTAAGTAAAGTGAATTATTGTAGCAAGTGTACTTTGCACTTGCTACAATACAAGAAAGGAAAATTACTATGAAAGATAAAAAAATAAGTAAAAAGAAAGTAATAGATATTATTGTGACTATAGTAGCTTGTGTGATTGAATTATGTTATTTGATATACACATTTTCTAATTTTCCTAATCGGGATGTTTTAAGTTTGGATTTTGAGAGTCAATTAATAAAAAGACTTTTTCCTCAGGTAATTATTATTCTTGCATATTACAACTATATTAGACTTACATCTGATGAAGCACCTAGTAATAAAATTAACTTTATTACAAAGGAAATTGCAATTCTTGTAGGTTTAGGATTATGTTGTTTATTATCCAGTTTATAGGAGAGTATATGGAAACTATTGTTAAAATAGTAGTTGCTATTTTAGTTATAACACTTACTATAATAGTAAATTATTATGTAGTATCTAATAAAAATATTAATTCAAATAATAAAAAAAGATTTTTAATAATGGAACTATCTGCTATGGCAGGATTCGTTTTTGGGTCATATTTATTTGGATTGTTTTAATTTAGGAGGTAAAAATGAATTTTAAGATTGTAGGTAATAATTATAACAACCATAAAGACAAGTTAATATCACTTGTCAATTCACTGGCGACTAATACCGGAATGTCAGAAATATTTGATATTCCATCGGATATGATTGAGTACATAATCGATAAGGACTTAGATTTATCTGAATATAGGTTTTATGGCTTTTTATCCTTCCACATTAAACAAGTTGTATTATTTAAGAATATCCACAATAGAAATCTTATTATTTTGATGAAGAAATATAGTAAGATTAGACTATGCAAAATATCATATAAACAACTTAATGTTTATCCATGTGAACTTATTGGCAAGTATAAGGTTTTCCCTAATTTGCGTAACATAAAACCTAGGAAAGATATAACAGAGGAACTAACCGGTGAAGAACTACAGAAAGAAATTGAAATTTCTGCAAGAACTAATTGTTTTTAAGGACTAGAGATAAAATGTATTTATATAAAGATATTAGAACCATCATTAAAAATGAATGTGAAAAAGAAATAAAAAATGGAAAAGGTTGTATTATTTTTGATATAGGAATTTATTTTCCTTTTGCTTATAGTGAAGATTGTTCATTTACTTTTTCAGTTAATGAATGGGACTTGCTATCTGATTATATAATCAATGGTAAAAATCCTACTATGGAAGCCTTCACTGATTTAAAATTGAATCATAGGTATCCTAATAGAAATTACTACACCTTTACCAAAAAGTATGGGAGAAAATTAAGTAAAATAGGCTATCCTTTTTTTCTTAATTTTGATGAGTGTGATAAGCCTTTTTATTTATGTATAGGCATTGGAAATGTTAAAGTACATTTTCCTCTTAAAATTAGCATAACTAAAGACAAACCAATATGTGAACTTACCCTATATATAAATCTTTCAGATGGAATAAAGTGGGATTTTTCTTTTTCATCTAAAAATTCTTTATTTGGTCCAACTTGTAAACGTGAATGGGTTGCAAATAAAGACACAAGCCGGTGGATTTTTGATAACAACCACATTATGTTTTATAATCTAACTCTTGAACCTTGTGAACAAGAATTTGATAAATTTATTGAATAGCGAAATTTGGAGGTAAAAATGAAGTATTTATTTATTATTATAGCAATTGCACTTTTGATTGTAGGAATTATTCTTATCGTTTCAAAAGCAAAAGGAAAAGTGGTTGATAACAAAGTTCAGCGTAATGTTGGTCGTATTGTTATCGGTATTATAATGTGTATTGTAAGTATTGCTTATTTCATTGGTTGTTATACATATACAACTAATAATTATGATAGACTATTAGCAACAAAATCTGACTTATCTAAGAGAGTAGAAATGCTGATGTCTGACTATGACGAAGTAAAAAAATATAACGATAGGTATGACCGTGTTACTAATAGCATTTTTTCTTTCATCAGCAATGATGAAGAAATATCTAAGTTTGATATTGATAAATTAGATAAAAAAGGATATATAGTTAAACCATCAAATACTACATATGTAATAAAAGATGTTAAATAATCGGTGCAGGGAGCTTATGTTCCCTGCTTTTATATTAAAGGAGGCTACAATGAATTTTAAACTTGTGTACGGCAATATTGCTAAAATGAATGTTGACTGCATTGTAAATGCTAGTAACGGTGAGGGTTTTATGGGTGGACAAAGATGTATTGATGCACTATACCCAGGTGTGGCTGAAAGTATTCAATACATTTCTAAAGGACAAGTTGAAAAAGAGGCAAAGGCTAATTGTAAAGCAAACAACAGATTTAACTGCTATGCTCCTGGCAATGTTTTTATAACTAATGCACCTGGATTGTCTGCTAAATATGTATTACATGCTGTTACAATGAGGTTCGCAGGTTGTAAAACAAAAGCTAAAACTATCGATAAATTAATACCCAAAATTTTTGAAGAAGCAAATAAATTGAATATACATTCATTAGCTATTCCTCTTCTTGGCACTGGTACTGGACGTCTTGATAAGATGTATGTGTATCACAAAATAATCAGCTATGATAATATTCTTAATCCAAATTCTAGCAATAAGGATTGTAACATAACTATATATATTGTTTGTCCAGACAAAAAATTCTTTAATACAATCGGTAAAGAAAGTTATCCAGTTGATTTTATTAACTCAAACAAACAAATCAAATAATTTTGTATAGAAAGGAAGTAACTATGTTTTGGTTAGGGTTAGTGGTTGGTGTTATCATTGGAGCATTAGTCGGAATTACATTAATGGCATTGTTGTCAAGTTCTAATAGGAGGTAATTTTATGAAATATTATCATCCATACGAATTGGAACAAGCAAATAATATGTTGCTAATGCTAATTAAAGAGCAAATGTTAAAGGGTAATTTAGCTTTAACTGATATTAATCAAGAATTAAGAATTATGTTTCCAAGCATATATATTACTGCATTTAGAATCAGTAGAGAAAGTTCTAAATTATATGCAAAAGATATGCACTTATTAATTACAGATATTATTATTGCTGATACTGAAAACAGAAAAGATTTAATTGAGATATATGTAAACAACTATCTTGGAATTACTAATAAGTATCCAGACTCTAAAGATTTAAAATTCTTTAAGTTATTCTTGTCACAATTAACTGATGAAGATGAGCAATTAAAGTTGAAATTAGCATTTGAAAAAAATATTAATCAATAATATTTTTATTGAATAAAATTATTTTAAATTTTTATAATATTTTTGATAAAATGTATTGACTTATCATAATTTATGTATTACAATGTAATACATAAGGAGGTTGTATATTATGACTATTTCTCTAAGATTAAATGATGAAGATACAAAGCTAATTAAAAAGTATGCTGAAATTAATAATGTAAGCATTTCTGAACTATTCCGTCAAGCTGTTATTGAACGAATTGAAGATGAAATTGACCTATCAGCATATAAGGAATCAATGAATGAATATAAGGCTGACCCAGTTACTTATAGTCACGAAGAAGTAAAGAAAATGTTAGGACTAGATTGATGAAATACACTGTTGAATACACAAAAAGGGCAATTAAACAATTAAAGAAATTAGATAAACAAACTTCAGCTTTACTTTTAGGTTGGATTGAAAAAAACCTTGTTGATTGCGATAATCCTCGACAATTTGGTAAAGGATTAACTGCTAATCGCAAAGGTGAATGGCGTTATCGTATTGGCGATTACAGACTAGTAGCTGATATACAAGATGATAAAATTGTTATCTTAATTTTGAATATTGGTCATCGAAGAGATATTTATAAAGATAAGTTATAAATATATTGAACAGAACTGAATTAAGAATTGAAAGAAGGTATTTATAATGAAAAAGTTATTATCATTATTATTAGTTGCAACAATCATTATAAGCACATTGTGTGTAAGTTATTATGCATTTGATAACGTGGACAATTTGTCCAACATTACAACATCTGAACCAACAGAGAAAGAAATTGAACCATCTACTACAAGTACATCTGACGAAGCAACTACAGAGCCTTCTTCAACTGATGAAAATACTACTGTAACAAGCACAGAACCATCAAGTAGTATTTCCACACCGGATGAGCTAACAAGATTAGTAACTTCTATCAAACTTAATAGAAGTAAAGTTACTATTGATAAAGGTAGAAGTATCAGACTTGTAGCTACAGTAACTCCAAATGATGCAGACAATAAAGCATTAACTTGGAAATCAAGCAACACAAATATTGCTACAGTAAATAACGGTTATGTTAAAGCAATTAAGACCGGTAAAGTTACAATTATTGTTTCTTCTTCTGATGGTAGTAATATAACTGCAAAATGTGATATTACTATTATTCAGAAAGCAACTAAAGTAACTGTTAGACAGTATTATCATATCAATAAACCTAGTAAAAAGCTTTACAAATTAAATGCAAAAGTGTATCCATCAGATACTTCTGATAAGTCTTTGATTTATAGGTCAAGTAACAATAAGGTTGCTACTGTTAATAGAAAAGGTCAAATTAAGGTTAAGAAATATGGTAAGGCTACAATTACAGTAATTAATAGGAAGTCTAGAAAATCAGCTAAGTGCTTATTAATTGTTGGACAGTATGTAAGTAAAATTAAATTATCAGAAAATAAAGTCACTCTTAATAATGGCAAAGCTACTAAGCTAAAAAGTAAAGTTACTAATAAGGCTATATATAAAGCTATTCAATGGAAATCAACAAATACTAATATAGCAAAAGTTAATTCTAATGGTGTTGTAAAAGCACTAAAGCGTGGTACTTGCTATGTTATTGCAGTTGCTAAAGATGGTAGCAGAAAGTCAGCTAAGTGCAAGGTAACTGTTAGACAGTTAGTAACAAAGTTGTCTTATAATAAGAAAACTCAAAAAGCTGAAGTATATAAAAATAAGACTATTAAATTTGCCGTTACAGTAGCTCCTAGCAACGCAAACAATAAAGGTTTAACTTATTCTTCTAGTAACAAAAAAGTTGCTACAGTTAATTCAAAAGGCATTATTAAAGGCATTAAGGCAGGTACAGTAACCATTACTGCAAAAGCAAAAGATGGTAGTAGAAAAGCAGTAAAACTAACTGTTAAAGTTAAAAATCCACCTATAAGTGATAATACAAAATTAACTTCTAAACAATTAAAATCAGAAAGCACTTTAAAAAGAATTTGCAAAAAGTTTAATGACTATTTTAAGTCTTGTGGTGCAGTTGTAGAACCAAAACTTAAAGGAACACATCAATGGTACGTAGAAAACACTTCTACATATCTTGATAAAGAAGTGTCCATAAATGATTTCTATATTCAAACACTATGCCTATGGATTCAAGAACTGTCTTCTGATACTTTAGGCAATGATGGAGAATGGAATGGCATTAAAGATATGGATGAATTAGATAAATTATTAAATTCATTTATTTATAGAGATAAAAATGGCTACCCAAAGTACCGGAAAAATTTAATCTTAAACAAAAAATATAATGGACTTGATTGGTTTGTTAATTATTATTCTAATCGATGTGGTAGTGACCAATTATTTATTTATGTAGATTATGAAAAAATGAATGGGCAAAAAGATATTCAAGGTAATCAAGAATATCTAATTAAATTCTACTACGATTGGCAGAGCAATATAGATTAAGTTGGCTGGAATAAGAATTAAAAAAGAAATATAAAAGGTGACAAACACCGATTACTTTAATAAAAGTAGTCGGTGTTTTTCTTTTGTTTGTTTTTTCTTTCTGTTGGTATCAAACAATTAATTATAAATATGTGAGGTGTAACTATGAATAACATGGCTCGTGAACCACCATTAATATGTAAAAATCTTTAAATATTTAAGGAGGTAAAAAATGATAAAAAAATTTGTATCAGTTTTTTTAGTATTACTTATTGCTATATCAATAATGCCTGTGACTTCAAGTGCAGCAACTACATATCATGTTAGTTACTATACAACTTATGATACGAACGGAAATCCAATTCGTGCATCAAAACAAATAGGAAAACTACACAGTAATTTAGCTGAAGATATGTTCAGAATTAATGGTAATAGAGCTTATTGTATTGAGTTGGATATACCAAGTAAATCTACAGATACATATGTAGCTAATACTAGTTCAGCCAGTTCAGCATGGAATAAATTAACTGCTCAACAACGAACTTTGATTAGAATGATTATGTGTTTAGGTCTTGAAGGTACTAACAAAGGTTCTGCCACAACAAAAACTGTAAATGGTCATAAGATTGATTTCTATAATATGTACGGTAAAACTGTAACTGTGCATGAAATCTATTTAGCGACTCAGCTACTGATATGGGAAGTAACTGAGGGCTACCGTTCTACAAATAGAAGGTCAAATTATAAAACAAGATATAATTTATCACTTGCATACAATAACAACATAAGAGGTATATACAATGGAATTGTTAGTAAAATACTTCAACTTAATCAGAGACCTTCATTTTGTTCTTCAAGTAATAAAACAGCTCCATCGTATAGTTTTAAAGTAAAGCACAGTACAAGTGGTTTTAGCATTGCGAGTAGTGATAAGGTTTTAACAGACAAAAATGGTGTGTTAAAAAATTATTCTAGCCTTGCTAGTAATAGGTCGATTAAGGTTACTTACAAAAGTCAAACAAGGTATTTAAATATTAAAGCAAGTATTAGTGGTAATAAACTTACTTTACATCCTAATTCATTGTCATCGGAACCAGTATATAGTACAACTAAATCTGTATCAGCTGAAGAGAAAAATATTCCTAGTAGTAGTTCTTCACCACAGTTAACAACATACGGTGAAGTTGCTGGTAAGACTGATATTCAAGACTTAGTTGGTGCTTCCTCACATGTTGACCCGGTAAATGCTTATTATCAAGTTGGAGTAGAAGTTGTTGATTCAGAATTATCACAACGTAACTTTAGAATTAATAAATCTATGAAAATTCAAGGTTCTGAAACTGAAGTTGAATCAATGGAACAAGGTTATTACTACTATGTAGCACTTCCTTCTGATGATAAAGAGTACGGAACCAGTACACAATCAACATATAACTACTACGATAGCAATAGCGACAGTATTGTTACCGGAAAGACATGGTCACAAAGTTCAGTTAATGAATTAGGCTTAAATACATCAAGCCGATTATACAACAAGGAACTTAAAGAGTATTACATCATTGTCGGACCGACTAGTTCAGAAGGTTCTACAGGTACTATAAGAACTTATATGAGAAGGTATATAGATGAAACAATAGGTACTACTGCTAAAGGTAAACAAGTACCTTATGGTAATTACTATGTTTTCGAACTTGGTAAAAAAGGTGCTGACTTTAAAGCCTCATCAACTGTAAATGGTGATGATAGCAATATTGACCTAAATCCATCACACTATGAAATGCCTCAAGGTGTAACTTGTTACAACTTCACATATCAAGAACATCTAAATGCTAAAGATAATAAATCATATATAGCTATTAGAAATGGTATTGATACTTCAACTGAAGAAGGAAAAATTGAATACTATAAGCGTTTAAAACGATACTTGTGTAGTTACTCAGCAACAGAAGGTTCATCTACAGTTAAAAACTACACACAAATTAAAGTCAGAGTATCAAAAACTGCTGACGATGGGCAAATCAGTAATGTTTTCTTTAAAGTATCTAAATTAAATTCTAGTGGTACAGTCATTTCAACATCCACATGGGGTGCAACCAACAATGATGGTTATATTGAAAAATGGATTAGTGCAGGTACTTATCGCATTGAAGAAATAGGATACGGACCTCAAGGTTCTTTACCATCTTATGTAACTTTGCCTGACCCAGTTGAATTTACAGTCACACCTGAAATGGCAGAAGAATATGATGACGCAGGATATTATGAAGTGTCTATGCACAATAAAGCCGATGTTCACATCCGTGTACACAAAGCTGATGAAAATAACCCTGATAAATATATAAATGGTGCTAAGTACGGTATTTATAACGATAAAGGTAAACTTCTTGAAGAACTTGTAACTTCTACAGTTAAGAAAGGTAGTATAACATATGATGGTTTTGCTGAATCTGTAGATACTTATCCTTTCGGTGATTACTATATTCAAGAAATTGAAGCACCGGATGGTTACTTGCTTGATACTACAAAATATGAATTTACCCTTAATGCAAAAAACTTAGACAGATACCATGGTGAAGGTCCATCATATGCTTTTAAGCATATGACGATTGATACAACTGAAAGTCCAACTACAGTTTATATTACTAAAAGAGATATAACCGGTAAAGACGAGCTTGAAGGGGCTGAACTTGTACTTAAACAAGGTAATACTGTTATTGACAAATGGACTTCATCTACAGAACCACATAAGATATATGGTTTAGTTTTTGGCACTGAATATACCTTATCAGAAACAATTTCTCCGGATGGCTATGCTACAACAGAAAGCATTACCTTTACTTATGAGAAAGATGGACAAATTGTCCAAATGAAAGATGATATTACAAAGTATCAATTCGTTAAGAAAGATAATAAAGGTAATACTCTAAGTGGTGCTAAACTACAGTTATCTGATGAAGATACTAAAGATGTAGTAGCTGAATGGACTACATCAGAAACACCTTATACAGTATCTAAATTAACTGTGGGTAAAACATACCGATTAAAGGAATTATCTGCTCCATCGCCTATGTATAAATTAGCTGATGATATAACATTTACAGTTAAAGATACACCTGAAATTCAGACAATCACAATGGTTGATGAAATTAACTATGGTTCAGTTACTATTCAAAAACAAGACGAAGAAGGAAATAACCTTGCAGGTGCTGAATTTGATTTGTACAAAGCTGATGGTACTAAGTTAAGCACAATCAAGAACGATGATGGCAAATATAGTGTTAGTTCTGATGGCACAGTAACTTCAATGCCTACTGATGATAATGGTAAATTATTAATTGATACTATTGAGTTAGGTGACTATTATCTAACTGAAAGTAAAGCACCTAATGGTAAATTACCATACACAGGTAAAATTGAATTTACTATATCAAGTGATAGTGAAGTATCACTAAATCAATCATTCACAGTTAAGGATGATAATGTAGTAATGCTTGATACCGGTGGTAACGGTTATTCAATACCACTTACAATTGGTATAGTTTTACTATTACTTTCATCTTCAATTATTTTCATTTATTATAGGAGGAAAAAACAATGAAAGTTAAGAAATTATTTGCATTATTAATGGTAGTAATTGTAGCTACCTTATCATTCACAGTAACTAGTGCAAGTGCTAGTTCACTTCTTGATGACACCAAGAAGGTAAACATTAATGTTGAGTGTGGTAAAAAGGGATATACTTATGAAGCATTCCTAGTAGCTACTCTTGATAGCACTACTTCCCCATCATATGAAACAAGTTATACTAGCCTTGTTCCGGAGATTAAGAACGCAATCAAGACAGGTGATACAAAGTCAGCTTTAACTAAGCTTGATGAACTTGACACTCTACCGGATACAGTTAAGGCTTATGGTGGTAAGTTTGAAACATCTAAGGCTACAGAATATACTTTTAGCGACCTACCACAAGGTATTTATTACATCAAGGCTACTAAATACCCTGCTGATGTAACAGCCGTACAGAACTCAATTCTAGCACTTCCTTACTATGGTGAAAGTGGTTGGACTTATGATTACAAAAAAGTTGACCTTGCAGAAAAGGTAGTACAATCACCACCAACTACCCATAAGATTATTACTAATAGTACTAAGGATAATGAAAATTATACTGATGTATCTTTAGGTGATACAGTAAATTTCAAAATCACAAATACAACTACCGGTTCTAAGCAAATCAGACTTACAACATATACTGTACATGATTTAATGTGTAAAGGTTTAACTCTTGATACTAAATCATTTAGCGTTTATTTAGCTGATGCTAATGGCACTAAGATTGAAGATATTAGTAGTAATGATTATAAAGTAAATGTTAACGCCGAAGAAGGCAAAGATACAAGTTTCACAGTTGCTCTAACATCAGCATATTTAAAAAATGACAATTTCTATAATGATGGTGTAGCACAAGTTGTTGTTGAGTATTCTGCTAAACTTAATAAGTATTCAGTTAAGGGTATTGCAGGTAATCCTAATGAAGATGTAAAGCTTGAATACGGTAACAAGAGTACAATAGATTCTGTTCCAGGCAATAAGGTATATGTATATACATATAGCCTTAATGTACAGAAGCTAGACGAAGAAGGAAATAACCTTACAGGTGCTGAATTTGCTCTTTATAGTACAGAAGAAGACGCTAACAATAATAATAATGTAATTGCTAGTGGCGTTTCTGATGACAACGGTAAGGTTGTTTTTTCTAATTCAAATAAGGAAGAAATCGCATTACAGTCAGGTAACTATTATGTTAAGGAAACTAAAGCTCCACAAGATTACAATGTATATGGTAAAGTAATCCCTATTGAAATCAAAGTTGAATATCAAGATACATTTGCGAATAATACATATGTAGCAAATTGTCCTAAAGATGGCTACGCAACTTGTACAGTAACAGACTCAAAAGTAACAATGCCACAAACCGGTGGTCATGTTGGATATATTTATCTTGCAGGTGCAGTTCTTATTGTTCTAGGTGGTTCAGTTCTTTTCATCAGCAAGAGAAAGGCAAAAGTTAATAATAAGTAATTATTAGATAAAAGGAGGAAGTGAAAACTTCCTCCTTTGTTGTTTTTAGAGTGATATAAAAATGAAAAAATTATTGAAAAAGTTTTTTTCTGTTCTGTTGGTATTCTCCATATTAATTGGTATAGGACTTGTTCTATACCCCACTGTCAGTAATTTGATTAATGATGTAACTAATAAATCAAATTATAAAAACTACGATAATACAGTTAAAACCTTAACTAGTAATGATAAAAATAATCTTTTATCTAAAGCAAAAGAATATAACCGTATTATTGCAAGTAAATATTTCAATTCCTCATTAGCTGAAGAATATAAAAAAATATCAAATGAATATGAAAATATAATGAATTTTGGAGAGGGCATAATTTGTTATATTGATATTCCTAAAATAAATGTAAGTTTACAGGTATATCATGAAACCGTAGATAATGTGTTAACAAAAGGTGCAGCACATTTAAAGAATTCATCTTTTCCACTTGGCGAAAAAACTTCTCATACCGTTATTTCTGCTCATAGTGGTTTTCCACAACAGAAATTTTTTGATGACTTAGATGAACTAAAAAAGGGTGATACATTTAGATTAAGGGTGTTAAGTAATACTTATTACTATAAAGTTAAATCAATTAATATTGTCAATCCAAATGATAATTCAAAATTAAAAATAATACAGAATAAGGACCTTGTAACATTAGTAACTTGTTATCCTTACTCTATTAATACTCATAGATTATTAGTAACCGGAGAAAGATATATACCAACTCAAGAGCAGAAAAAAGCATTAACCAATTACAATAAAATTGATAAGTTTAATTTTTTAACTTATATTATTTTGTTGCTTGGCTACTCAATAATTTTTTGGAAGGTGAAAACAAATGGTAGAAAACAAATTATCACTAGGACTTAAATTAACAAGAGCCAGTGATAAATTTAGAAAGCGAACACAGTATTATGACTATTATTGTTACAAAGGCAAGACTTATAAATTCATTTATGGTGAAATCTTTGCAACAATAATGAATGCAGTTAAAGATGGTGTTCTTGATGAATACGAAAAATGTAGAAATGAATTTGTGCTTGAAAAATACTTTAATGAAACTGTTAGAAACAATTTATTAGATATTTTTCTTGGTTTTCAAATTAATAAGGAAATTATAAAAGAGCTTAAATCACTTTATAGCGATTTAATTCTTCTTAAAAATATTGGTAGTAATAGTGAACACGATATTAAAGAGATAATTGTTCGACTTAGAGGAGATGATTATTATAAGAATTTAGTTCAAAACTGTAAGCTTTATGTAGATTATGGAGTTACTAATTATGATGATTATAATAGTATTTTTTACACTGTAAAAAAAATAAATGAAACCTATTATGATTATCAATTACATGTTAGTGTTGATTGTTACTCCATTATAGATATTTGTTTAGCTTCATTATTTATAATGTCTTCAGCTAATAAATATCTTCATCAATGTCCTAAGTGTGGTAATTTAACTTTGGGTGGAAAACTAAAAGTATATTGTAACACTTGTAGGCTTAATACAATTACAAATAAAAACAGACTTATTCGTAATGACGACAAAGAGTATTATCAAATTTACAATCGACTTTATCATAGAATTAAAAACAAATATTCTAATGATAGGGTTGATACATTTAATAAGTTTGTTTCAGAATGGAAAAACTTAAAAGACAGAATGTTAATAATGTCTGAAAAAGAAAAGCAAAAAGTTCAAGAAGAATTTTTTGCTAAGTGGAGGAATGTATGATTAATATATCAATTATTCAAGGAAGACTTGTTGATGAACCAGTTCTAAAAAACAAAGACGATATTAATTATTGTCAGTTCACTGTTGCTTGTCAAAGAGACAGAAACAGAGAAGTAGCTGACTTTATCGATTGCGTAGCTTTTGGTACAATAGCAGATAACCTAAGTAAGTATATACACAAAGGTGATAAACTTACTGTATGTGGAAGTCTAGAAACTTCAATTTATAAGGATGATAAAAACACTTCAAGAAAAAGTTATTCCTTGAAGTGTGAAAAAATTTATTATCCGGAGAAACAATTTAAGATTGATGATTACTCCGATATTGATATTCCAACAGGAGAATAAAATGATTAAGACTTTTCATTTTAACAAGAATAACAGAAATAATAGTTGTTTATTTCTTGTTAATTTTAATAAAAGCAAAAAACATTTTAATAAAATTAAAAAAATGTGTTTTGGAAAATTAGGGAAATCAAAGAGGATATATAGATGAACACTTAAATAGTTCTTTATTTGTAATAAATTTATGTTGTTTTTTATACTGATATAGATTGAGAATTTCTTTTTTTAAAATAAGTATGATTTTTTCAAAATCCGTTAATAAAACATTATTTTCTATAATAAAGTCTGTTGTTAAACAAAAAGCTTGTATTTGTTTACTTCCTTTATTTATTTCATTAGAAATTCTATGATTGCCGTCAATTACTATAAAATCGTAATCTTCAGATGGAAATTGAAGCATTATAATTGGTTCTTTTTTTAATAAATTTTCATCCATTAATTTTTGCTTTTCCCAATCTATTATTCTATTTTTACATGTAAATTCTTCTAATTTGATTTCTTGTGGTAACCAATTAAGTTGTTTTAACATATTTCTTAAGTAACTAATTTTAAAATGATAATACACTAAACAATCTTTATCAATAATTTCAATTTTTTGAAATATTTCCCCTTCATCATAAAGAGAATTTTGTATTTTAGTATTATTTTTTTCAAAATGATATTTAAGATTTTTATCAATACTTTTTATATAGTTTATCCATTTATCACAATATAAATTAGAATATTTTTCATTAAATATCATATCTGCTTTTTCTTTTATAATTCTCTTAAATTTCGAATAAGAAAAATTATAATATTTGTTTTCTAATAAATCAATTGGCATAACTGTTCCAACTTTCATTTTGTATTTTTATTATTATAACATATTTTTAAGGAGTGTGCTTGAAAATGGCAAAAACAAATGAAGAAAAATTACATAAGATTAATGAGCAAATTGCTCATAATTATGAAAAAATTAATAAAGCCAAAGAAGAAATAAAGGCTTTAAAAGTTCAAAGAACTAAACTTGAACAAAAAATTCAAGAGAACAAGTTAATTGAATTAACCGATTATCTAAAGAAACAAGGTATTGTTTCTGTTGATGATTTTGAAAATTTATTTTCAAATGATTTAACTTCTGATGATAATTCAGAAGTGGTTGAAAACACAAATAATTAATTATCCTTGATAATAATTTAAAGTGTTTGATTTGCAAATTTATAAAAATTTGCGTGGTGAGTGAAACGAATTCAATTTTGTATTTTACAAAATTGTAGGGTTTTAGGGAAATGTCCCTGACGAGCGATTGGTGTGTACAAATTTTCGATTTGTACACACACAATCTGTGCTCGCCACCTTCACTCAGCCAAGGCTGAGATGAACGGTGTTCCCTACAGAAAAAAGTATAAATTTAAGCTTTAGGAGTAACTAAAATGAGTGACCTTATTAAAAATGAAAGAATTGAACTTAGAGTTAGCAAAAATGAAAAGAAACTAATATCTAAAAAAGCTTCTGAATTGAACATATCTAATAGTGCATATATTTTACAGTGTGTTCGTCAAAATCGAATTGTCACTTTAAATGGTGTTAAAGATGTTGTTCGCCAACTTTATAAAATTGGCACTAATGTAAATCAAATTGCAACTAAAGCCAATTCTATTAATTACATTAGCAAAGATGAAATTAAAAAGACTCAAGATATATTAACAAGTGTGTTTAAAATCATAGATAAATTTATTGTTGAAAATAATAAACATATAATTGATGAACTACAAAGTAATTTAACTACAGACCAAAAATTTGAACTATTATTAGAAAAAGTGCGAAATATTGAATTTAGTGTAGGTGAACTAAATGGCTTATTGCAAAACAATTGTTCAGAAAATAAAAAGTGAATCTTATTTGTCTAATTCATTAGCTTATATTACTAATCCTAATAAAGTATCACAAGTTACTTTTATAACCGAAAATATTGTAATGCCAAATACAGATGTTATATCAATTGAGAATGCATATCGTATAACACGAAATCTCGTAAATAAAAACAATAAAATTCTTGCTCATCACTTTGTACAATCATTTGGGGACTATGATAATGTTACTCCAGAGCTTGCTCATCAAATAGGTTTAGAATTTATTAAAAATAATTTATCAAAATACCAAGTTACACTTGCTACACATATTGATGGTGGACATATACATAATCATTTTATAATCAATTCTGTAAGTCCGGTTGATGGTTTAAAATTTAAAGATAATAAAAATTCTATAAATGCACTTAGACAAGCTTCTGATGATTTGTGTGTGAAATATGGTTTAAGTATTATTGATAAAGGTACACAATCTAAGTACGATGTATTAGATAATGCAACTATACAATGTGCAAAAAAAGGTACTAGTTGGAAATTACAATTAGTTAAAGATTTAGATGAAGCATTTGAAAATTGCAATACAAAAAATGAATTCATTTCTTTTATGAAAAATAAAAATTATGAAATAAGATGGGCAAATAAAAACATTACATTTAGAAAACAAGGTGTAAATAAAGGCATTAGAGCTGATACTTTAGCTAAACAATTTGGTTATAAATATTCTAAAGCCAGTATTGAATATAAATTAAATATTCCTATCCAAACTGTTAAAGAGTGTTCTAGAAAAGAAATTTCAACATTTGAATATAATAGGTATCAATTAAACAAGTTTGCAGTTAGTGAATGGCGAAGGCAGGAAAGGATAAAAAGAAAAAATACTTTTTCTTATTCTTACGAAAATAATTTCAGCAAGGTGCTTTTTGCTAAAAGTCCTCTAGATTTTACTATTAGACTTATATGTTATATGTTTATGAGTTCAAAACAAAAACAATGTGCAAGATATTCTCGCAGAGAAGATCCATGCACATATAAAGTTAAAAGCTATTGTGACATTCAAAACAAAAAACAATTTGTTAGGAATGTTAATTATAATACTTTAATTAATTCTGCAGGTAATACAGTTCAACTTAAAATGTATAGTTGGCAATTAGCTAAGTTACTTGATAACAATGTTTTATTTACATCAAAAGTAGATTTAACTTCCGGTACTGCATTAATAACTGTTAAAGAATTTGATGTTGAAAGAATTTCAAAAATTCTTAATGTACCTTATGAAACATTACAAACTCAAAGTAATCAAATTAATAATCGTAAAGTTAAATATCATATAGCTAAGGACAAAGGTAAAACAGAATATTTAGTTATTCCTAAAGAATTATTTGATAATTTAAATCAATATAAAAATATTGAATTTAGTTATAAATTTAGACATAAAGATAAAAAGTATCTTATTTCTTTTGATTCTAAAAATAAACATCAAATTCTTTCAATTTTATTTCCTAATCGTAGTGAACTGAATAAAGATGGTTTTTATATAAAGAATGTAAAACTTAATAAGCAACTTAAAGAAATTGCAAAAGATACAAATCAAAAAGTATGTTATAAAATTGTTGTTAATAGTCAGTATAAAAAATTAAAAGATACTGACATTAATTTTGCCGTTTTTCTTCAGAAAGACGGCAAATATAATATTGTTTATCTTGAAAATGATAAGCAAAAGGTTAATAAAATTTTAGGAGGTGATAAAAAGACAAATAATCCAACCAACAGAGAAAAAAATAATTTAAAGTTATAAAGTTGGCTTGACTTTAATGCTTTAAAGTGCTAAACTTATTGTAAGGAGTAGTAAAATGAATAACAGTAAATATGATGCTGTAACGGTTCTTTATAGGAGAACGATTGACAAGATTAAAGCTAGTCCTCAAGAGTGGCAAAAATTTTTAAAGTCTGTAGCATACAATTATAAATTATCTTTTGATGATAAAGTTTTATTGTATGCTCAAAGACCTAATGCTAAAGCCGTTCTTGAACTAAAACAATGGAATAAGACTTTTGGCAGGGTTGTTGCAAAAGGTGTTAAAGGTATTGCAGTTTTTAATCATATACCTTTACGTCATTCCTTGAAATATTATTTTGATATTTCAGATACTTTACCAACTAATCATTCAGTTGATGTTCCTATATGGGAAGTCAATAATGACAATTATCATATTGTTACTGATTACTTTCGTAGTAATTTTGATTATAATGATGATATTACTGTTACAATTCAAAATGCAGTAAATAGTTTATCATCTGATGTAATTAATGATTATTTGGATAATAATGATAATTACTTTAAAAGTTATACTAAAGATAATTTATTATCTCCACTTAAAGAAGTAGTTAATAATTCATCATCATTATTAATTGCCGAAAGACTTGGTATCAACAAGAATGATTTTTATGATTCTGATTTTGAATTTATATCTAATTGTAGTCAAAAAGAAATTAATATCATAGGTAATATTGTTACTGATGTTAGTTCTGGAATACTTTCAGATATATCTAAACTTGTTTTATTGGATAATAGGAGGAAATCATATGACAACAGTGAAGGACAAGAACAACGGACTAACTTACATTCAACTAGGAGATTATCTAGTACCGAACCTAGTATCGGAAATGAAACCGGTACAAGGAAAGTACGCAGAGATGAGATTTTGGTTTCTGAAGGAAAAGAAGAAGATAACCTACACAGAGTTATTAACAACGGACAAGTTGAACGAACATCTACAGAAAATTCAAGACCGAGCAAGTCAGAGAGTGGAACTCTTAGTCAAACAGATGGCGAAAGAGGAACAAGTGACCGAGGAACTGAAAGCGAAAGACCCAATGAAGTGGGTTCAGTTGATGAACAACATCAAGAGCAGAGCCGAGGAAGTAGTGGTGAGGGAAATAGTTTACAGTTAACTGATACAATAAAGCCCTTAATTGAATATGATGAACAAATTAATAGTATAGAGCAAGAAGCAGAAGAACAAAAAAAATCTTCTGCTTTTTCTTTTACCCAAAATGATAATGATATTCCTGAAGAAGTTATTACTTCTATAATTCAGTATGGAGGTAGTATTGAAAATTCTAAATTTAGAATTTATGAGCAATTTCAAAAATCATTATCAAAAAAAGAAAATGCAGATTTTTTAAAGGACGAGTATGGTAGTGGTGGTGTTTATCCATTTGCTGTTACTTCAACTTATTCTTCTTACCTTGACTTTGATTCTAGAGGTATTCATATCGATTACGAGCCGAATGACGGAAACAGAATTAGTGTAACTTTAAAGTGGAATGAAGTTGAAAAAAGAGTTTCTGAACTTATCTTAACAGATAAGTATTTATCTCCTAATGAGATGGATAAATATGTTGAGAAAACTTTAGCTGATAAGATAGAAGCTGAAAGCAAAAATAATAATATTAAAAATAAAGATTATTCATTTGACTATCAGTTACTTGATAGACTTCGTTCAGACTGCAGGTATTATCTTGATGGTCATCGCAATCCTGACTTGTTATGGGCAGGCTCAGTTGAGGAACAAATTAAGGAAATGCATAAATTATACAACTCATTTCCTTCAGATAAAAAACCTCAATGGATTACCGAGGAAGATATTAATCACTTTGAAGCTGAAATGCTCAATGATAATAATATCAATATTGATTTAGAAGATTATGTTGGCAAAGAAATCACTATTGATGAAAGACTTTTTACTATTGAGAATATTAAAAACAACAAAGTTGAATTAAGAGATATTACTAATCCTAACAGTATTCCAATATTCAGATTTGAGAGTACAGAATTTATTAAGAATATTCTTGACAATAATTCAGCTGAGTATGAATATTCATATAAGCAAGGCGACATTGTTCATATTAATAGTATGGACTTTGTTGTTCGTTCTGTTAATGATGATAGTGTTGTTATTGCTGATGTAAATTATCCTTTGATGGTTCAATCATTTTCTAAGAGTGATTTTGAAGATAAACTTTCTTTATCTACTAGTAATGATTTTCTAAAGCAAGTTAAAAATTCAGAAGATGAAGTTGTTGAAAGTGAAAGCGTGGACAATTTGTCCACCGTTGAACCAACAGAAGAAAAAACAGAAATTGAGTCTGATATTAAAACCAAAGTTGTTACTTCTGAAAAATATAACTTTGATTATAGTACTGTTAGTATTCCAACCGGTAAAAAAGAAAAATATCTTAATAACATTAATGCTATTAAGAAGCTTAAAGAACTTGATAAAGAAAATAGATTAGCTACACCTGAAGAACAAGAAATACTTGGTAAGTATGTTGGTTGGGGTGGCTTATCTGAAGCTTTTGACAAGAACAATTCAAGTTGGACCAATGAGTATAATGAGTTGTCCTCTCTCCTATCTCCTGATGAGTATTCTTCAGCTAGAGAAAGTACATTAAGTGCTTTCTATACTCCATCTACAGTTACTAAAGCTATTTATAAAGTTCTTGATAAAATGGGGTTCAAAAGTGGTAACATTCTTGAACCTTCTTGTGGTGTTGGTAACTTCATTGGTATGTTACCTAAAGAAATGAGTAATAGCAATGTTTACGGTGTTGAATTAGATACTATTTCTTCATCTATTGCAAAACAGCTTTATCAAAAAGCTCATATCATTAATTCACCTTATGAAGATACTGATTTACCTAATAACTTTTTTGATGTAACTATCGGTAATGTTCCTTTTGGTGATTTTAAAGTTGTTGACAAAAAGTACGATAAGTATAATTTTCTTATTCATGATTATTTTTTTGCTAAGTCACTTGATAAGTTAAGACCTAATGGTGTTATGGCTTTTATCACTTCTAAGGGTACTATGGATAAAAAGAACTCTAGCTTTAGACGATACCTTAGCCAAAGAGCTGATTTGTTAGGTGCAATTAGATTACCTAATCATACTTTCAGTTCTCTTGCAGGAACAGAAGTTACTTCTGATATATTGTTCTTCAAAAAGAGAAGTAATGTTACACATATTGAGCCTAGTTGGGTTAATGTTACTACTTCTGAAGATGGTATTTCACTTAATAATTATTTTGTAGAAAATCCTAGTATGATTATTGGTGAAATGAAGAATGTTAGTGGTAGATTTGGATTAACTTCTGAGTGCGTATTAGATGATAAGGACCAATTTGAAGAGTTACTCAATAACGCTATTAACAATATTAATATTAGTGGAATTACATTTGATGATAATGTTATTGATATAGATAGTAATGATGATACAGAAGAAGTAATACCAGCAACTGCTGATGTTAAGAATTTTTCTTATGCTATTATCGATAACAAAATCTATTACAGAGAAAATTCTCTTATGACTTTGCAACAATTAGGTGAAGTACCAACTAAGAGAGTTAAAGGTCTTGTTGATATTAGAGATTGCTTACGAACTCTTATAGAGTATGAATCAGAAGATTATTCTGATGGTGAAATTAAGTATCAGCAAAACAAACTTAATGTTCTTTATGATAACTTTACTAAAGATTATGGTGCAATTACCTCAAGGGCTAATAGATTAGCTTTTGAGAAAGATAGCTCATATTATTTATTATCCTCCCTCGAAAACATTGATAAAAACAATGTAGTCCATAAAGCTGACATTTTTACGAAGCGAACTATTCGTCCTCATAAACCGGTAACTTCTGTTGATACCTCAGTTGAAGCTTTAACTGTATCAATAAGCGAGAAAGCTACTATTGATATGGAATATATGCAGGAGCTTGTTGGCAAAACAGAAGAAGAAATTTATGATGACCTAAGAGGTGTTATTTTTCTTAATCCATTATATGATGAAAATAATGGTGCAGACAAATATATTAATGCTGATGAATACTTGTCCGGTAATGTTAGAGAAAAACTTGCAGTTGCAACTAAACTCGCTGAAAGCAATCCTGAGTACAATATTAATGTTATGGCACTTAAAGATGTTCAACCGGAAGAACTATCAGCAAGTGAAATTTCTGTTAGATTAGGTTCTACTTGGATACCACCTAAGTATGTTGAACAATTCGTCCATGAACTTATGGAAACTCCTTTTTATGCTAAAGGCATAATTAAAGTAAATTACATATCTGTAACTGGTGAGTGGAACATACAAGGTAAGTCCTCTGATAGAAGTAATGTCAAGGCATATAAAACTTATGGTACTTCAAGAGTTAACGGTTATAAAATTATTGAGGATACTCTAAATCTTAAAGATGTTAGAGTTTTTGATTACGAAGAAACTCCGGACGGAAAGAAAAGAGCAATCCTCAATAAGAAAGAAACAACTATTGCTCAATCTAAGCAGGAAACTATTAAACAAAAGTTTGTTGATTGGATTTTTAAAGACCCTACTAGAAGAAATGATTTATGTGAAATCTACAATAAAAGATTCAATTCTAACAGAACAAGAGAATATGATGGTAGTCATATCAACTTTGTTGGTATGAACCCTGATATTGCTCTTAGGGAACATCAGATTAACGCAGTAGCAAGAATTCTCTACGGTGGTAATACACTATTAGCTCATACTGTAGGTGCAGGTAAGACATTTGAGATGGTGGCTGCATCGCAGGAAAGCAAACGATTAGGCTTATGTACAAAATCAATGTTTGTAGTTCCAAATCACCTAACAGAACAATGGGCAAAAGAGTATCTACAACTTTATCCTTCAGCCAATATCCTCGTTGCTACTAAAAAAGATTTTCAAACTAAGAATAGAAAAAGATTTTGTAGTCGAATTGCTACCGGTGACTATGACGCAATTATTATTGGTCATAGTCAATTTGAAAAGATACCTGTTAGTATTGAAAGACAAAGAAGTATCCTTGAAGAACAACTTAACGATGTTCTAATCGGTATTCAGGAAGCCAAAAGCAAAATTGGTGATAATATTACCGTCAAGGCTTTAGAAAGAACTAAAAAAGGTATTGAAAACAAACTAAAAAAGTTAAATGACCAAAGCCGTAAAGATGATGTTATTACTTTTGAGGAACTTGGTGTTGATAGACTTTTTGTCGATGAAAGTCATTATTACAAAAATCTATTTTTATACACAAAAATGCGTAATGTAGGTGGTATAGCTCAGACTGAAGCTCAAAAATCAAGTGATATGTTTATGAAATGCCGTTACATGGACGAAGTCACCGGTGGTAAAGGTATCATTTTTGCCACTGGAACTCCTATTTCAAACAGTATGGTTGAGCTTTATACGATACAAAGATATTTGCAATATAACACTCTTGCAGAAAATCATTTACTGCATTTTGACGAATGGGCAAGTACATTTGGAGAAACTGTAACTGCAATCGAACTTAATCCTGAAGGTAGTGGCTATAGAGCTAAAACAAGATTTGCAAAGTTTTATAACCTACCAGAATTAATGACTATGTTCAAAGAAGTTGCTGATATTCAAACTGCAGATATGCTTAAATTGCCAGTGCCAAAAGCTAATTATCATAATGTTGTTGTTAAACCTTCTGAAATGCAAATTAGAATGGTTGAAGCATTATCAGAACGAGCAGATAAAGTTAGAAATAACGAAGTTGACCCATCAGTTGATAATATGCTTAAGATTACTAATGATGGTAGGAAACTTGCTCTTGACCAAAGGCTTATTGATGATACTCTTGATGATTTTCCAGAGTCTAAGGTTAATGTTTGTGCCAATAATGTATTTAAGATATGGCAAGATGGCGTACCTAAGAAAACAACTCAGCTTATTTTTTGCGATTTATCCACTCCTAGTAAAGATAAATTCAATGTTTATGATGACATAAAAAATAAGTTGATTGATAAAGGTGTTCCGGAGGAAGAAATCGCATTTATCCACGACGCCAAAACTGAAAATCAAAAAGCCGAACTTTTTGAAAAAGTTAGAAACGGTGATGTTAGAGTATTATTTGGCTCAACTCAAAAAATGGGTGCAGGTACTAATGTTCAAGACAAAATTATTGCTTCCCATGATTTGGATTGCCCTTGGCGTCCATCAGACCTAGAGCAAAGGTTAGGACGAACAGTAAGACAAGGTAATACTAATGAAGAAGTTGAAATTTATCGTTATGTAACAGAAAAGACTTTTGACGCTTATCTTTATCAGCTTGTAGAAGGAAAACAAAAATTTGCAAGTCAAATTATGACTTCAAAATCACCGGCGAGAATTGCTGAAGATATTGATGAAACTGCTTTATCCTATGCAGAAATTAAGATGTTGGCTACCGGTAACCCTTATATCAAAGAAAAAATGGACCTTGATATTCAAGTACAAAAACTAGAATTATTAAAGTCTAGTTTTAACTCTGTCAAGTATGAGTTAGAGGATAAAATCATTAAATATTATCCTCAGAAAATTCTTGAAACAGAAACTGTCATTGAAGGACTAAAAGCTGATATTAAGATAGCTAATAGCAACAAGTCTGATAAGTTTACCGGATTGGTACTTAACGGTCAAATGTATAGTGATAAGAAAGAAGCAGGAACACAACTTCTTGAAGTCACTAAAAAAATTAAATCACCTAAGCCAACTAAAATTGGTGAATATCGAGGTTTTGATGTGCTTTGTGTTTATGATATTTGGCAAAGGCAACCTTATCTTAAACTAAAAAACAATTTATCACATCATCTTGAATTAGGTAGTGATACTTTTGGTAACATTACAAGATTAGATAACTGTCTTAATAATCTCACTAAGTTACTAGACAGTAATGTTGCCAAATTGGATAATGTTATAAACCAATTAGAAAATGCTAAAGAAGAAGTCAAAAAGCCTTTTGCTCAAGATGAAGAATTAAAGGCAAAGAAAGCAAGGCTTTATGAACTTAACTCTATGCTTAATCTTGACGATACCAACAGAGAAAAAGAGGAAACTCCTTATTACAAGGAAGTATTTACTGAAGAAGATAAAGACAATCTTATTGCTAATGGTTTTGATAACTACGTGCAGAAAGAAGATAGTTATATCTTCAAGGTTGATATAAGTGACAAAGATAAAATTGAAAATATTTTATCTAGTCCTAGTCAAAAAATGTGTATATAGGAAGGTGGTGATGTAAATTGAAAGTTGATATTTATCAGGCTAAGGATACATTTAAAGGTATTTTTATGCCTTTATCCTATCTACAAGATAAGGGTATAGATATTGATATATCGCAGTATAACAAGGTTTACAGTTGTAATGTTGATGATGACTTTTCTGCAGAGGATATTTTTCTGAAATTCAATCTTGATATACCAAATGATTTTACCGGTCATTCATTATCTGTCAGTGATGTATTTATCATTGACGATAATTATGATGTTGCTTATTACTGTGATAGATTTGGTTTTAAGGAAATAAGTAATTTCTTTGATACTAATTATTACAAAGAAGTTAATGAGGAACAGAAGGACACACTTGTTCAGAATGGTTTTGACAATTTTGTAAATAAAGATAATTCTTACATTTTCAAGTTTAGGACCTCTGATAAAGATAAAGTTAATTCCTTAATTCAACCACAAAAGAATATCCATAAATAAAGGGCTATTATTTTTATATAATGGTCCTTTTTAAATATTTAAGGAGGTAAAAATGTTATACAATGACAACAAGCTCATGGATGAGCAAAAAAGATTAAGACTTGAAAAAGCCTATCAACAAGCTCGTATTCGTGACTCTGATGGTGACGGAATACCGGACTGTTTTGATGCAACACCAACAATTAGTTCATACCAATATTTTGTACTTGATAAAGTTGATTATGATAGGGTTAAAAATGACCCATCAGTTGCTCAAAACTGTCGTAAAGTAGATGATGATAAATACATTTATCGTTATCAATCTCAAGATGAACTTAATAAAGTTCAAGATACCATTAACAAAAAAATTGTTACAAAATTACATAGATGAAAGGAAAGAAAGATTATGATTACTAATCTTACCGTAACAAGACTTAATGAACCTCGAAACAATGGCATTGTAGGTTTTGCAACTGCTACATTTGATAAGACATTTACTGTTAATTCCATTTCCATTAGACAAAATCAAATGGATGGAAGTTTATATGTCAGAATGCCACAGCGACGCACACAAAACGGCACTTACATTGATGTTTGTCATCCGTTATCAGCTAACACAAGAAATGAACTTAATAGACTTGTTCTTGATTGCTTCAATAAGAACCAAAAGTCTTATACAAACCTTGAAGAACAGTTTTCTACTAATCGTCAAGGTGTTAGTGTATCGGCACAAAATTGTGTTAAATACAATACTGCAGAAACTCAAAGTAATGTGCTTGGCAGAATGGACTTAGTTGTTGGTGATATGGTAATTCACAATGCTAAGTTGTACGCTAATGCTAATGGTGAGCCTCAATTATCCTTACCAAGTTATAAGGATAGTAAAGGTGATTATCATGGTATTGTTATTCCAACTGATAAGTCTGCATTTCAGGAACTTCGAAATGTTGCAATTAATGAGTACAATACAGAGTACAAGTACTTAGAATGCACTCCAAATGAAATGAAAGCATTAAAAGAAAATTCAAATCTGCGTATTAAGACTAAAGAACTTAATAACGGTAACATTGCAATTAAGTTTAATGCTAAAGATGTAGCAAAAATCAATGACATTATCCAAAAAGCTAATGCAGTTAATAATAGCATTACAAGATAACGACAAATCATTAAGGGTGGACAATTTGTCCACCCTTTTATCTTAAGGAAGTGGTTTATTGGCGAAAAATATAATGCGTAAAGAAACCTCAATAAAAACTAAGTTGATTGGTTATTCTATACTTTTCGTTTTAGTTTTTTTGTTTATTTCTTTTATAATCTATGGTTATTTAGATTATTCACAATATCACAAAGTGTCTGAATTTAGTATCGATACCATAGTAGATGTATGTTCTCACATTATTGATTTTAATTTTACTTTATCCTTATCCAGTTCTGTCGCTATCCAAATATTAAAATTAAATTTGAATATTTGGTATATTTATATGTTATTATTTCTTGTTTTTTTGGCATTTTCGATTGATACAAAAAACAATTTCAAAGGTATGGAACATGGTTCTGCTGATTGGATGAGTAAAGGTCGGATGAAATTTATTCAAAAGGAAGCACAAAAAACTAATAATAAGATACCTATTGGCAAAGATTTCTTTGTTTCAACTTCTTCAAAAGTTTTAAATAACTTAAATGAACTTGTTATTGGTGGTTCTGGTGCAGGTAAATCATTTCGTAAGATTAAACCGGATATTTTGCAAATGAACGGTTCATATATCGTTACCGACCCTAAAGGTGAATTGTATCGAGATTGTGCCAAAGTGTTAAAAAAGAATGGTTACAAAGTTAAGGTTCTTAATTTAGTTAACCTTAACTATTCTAATTCTTATAATCCATTTGCTTATATCACATCAGAACAGGATGTTGTAGATATTGCATCACTTTTTATGAAGAATACTGCAGGTGAGGGTGAAAAAGAAGACTTCTTCTCCGGTGCAGCACAAAAGTTATTAATAGCACTTATGATGTATCTTTATAAGTCTGAAAACGAAATCAAAACTTTTGGTAGAGTGGTAAGACTAGTTAATAGTATTAGATACAAGAACGGTGCTATTGATATGAGTTGTGAACTTGCTCGTTGCCTTAACGAACATGCAACTAAATATCCATATGACATTGCAAGCACTAACTGGGGTGGTATGCAAGGTAACGCTCAGGAAACACAATCTTCAATCAACGAAGTATTATCTACTAGACTTAGTTTGTTTGCAACTACAGACCTTGATGCAATAACTTCAACTGATGAAATGGACTTTGATAGTGTAGGTGTTGAAAAAACTGCAATCTTTCTTATCATTCCATCAGCTCGTAATACATATAAAGTTGTTTGTAACATTTTCTATTCACAATTTTTTGAGAGGTTAAGAAAAGTTGCAGACTTAAAATATGATGGTTGTATGCCTTTACTTGTTAGTTGTGAAATGGACGAATTTGCTAATGTAGGTGAAATACCTGCATTTGAAAATACACTAGCAGTTGCTCGTTCCTACAACTTAAGAATATGTATTGTTCTTCAGGGTTTATCACAATTAAAAGCTATATACGAAAAGACATATGAAAGCATTATCGGTAACTGTAATATTTTTACCCTACTTGGCACAATCGATAATGATACATTACAGTATGTATCTGATAAGCTTGGCAAAATTACTGTCAGAAATGATAGTAAGTCATTTAATCGTGGTAGTGGTAGCCAAATGGGTGGAGGTGGACAAGATACTGAAGGTTATGGCGAACGTCCACTATTGTATCCTGATGAAATCAAAGAAGTTATTAAGCCAAAAGGTGAAAGTATTCCTTATGGTGGTAAAGTTATTTGTTTTTTAGGTTATGAACGACCGTTAATAACTATGAAATTTGATACTATTAACCACCCATTGTTTGCTGAATGTGGTTCTAAGTACAAAGAATATGTTAAGAACAATACTTATATTGATAAAGAATTTGCTCCAATTTGGGAACAAAGACTTATTGATTATGAGAAAATGTATAGCAAACAAGAGGATAACGAAAAGTTATCAAAAGAACAATATGATAAACAGAAAGAGATTGAGGATAAAGAAACCCAAGAAAAATTAGCAAGACAATTTGAAGAAGTTAATAATTGTCCACCACCGGTTAATGATGAGGTATCTGATGAAGAATACACACAGTATTCTGAAGAAGTTGATAGTCAAGAATATAATCCAGTACCGGATTATGCTGACGAAGGTGACATTGACCAATCAATTTATGACGAAACTTCCGGTGTTCTCGATGATATTGAGGAATTCATGTAAGGAGGTGATGAATATGGACTATGATATTAAGCCGGTACCGGATTTTGATGATGATGAAGTCGATGAATCTGAATACGATTACTCAGCTCCGTATGTTAAGCATTAATATATTGAACTGACAGTAAGGAGGTGATGATATTGAATAGTATTGAAGATACTGCAGAACTATTTAATGTTGCAAGACCAATTAAGAATGGTCTTACTCAAGTTCTTAATTCTATAAGAAGTATTCAAATGTTTTTAGATAAACATAGGCAACAACAAGTTGTACAACCAAATAAGGCAGTAGAACAACAACATAACTATAACTTTACCGGTCAACATACTGATATTGCTTTCTGTGATACTAACGGTTCAATTAGTTATGAAGAAATAAGTAATATTTCTGATTATAAATTAAAAGACAATGTTACTACTTCTTTTAACAAGGCTGTTGAAGATGGTTACTTATCTTACGAAAATGCCTCTTATACATTAACTGATAAAGGCAAGGAACATATTAGTTCTCAATCTTTTATTGAGCAATTTGAGAAAGACCAAAAAAATTATATTGCTAATAATCAATTACAAAATACAGTTGCAATTAATCTTCAGGGTAATGGTGATGACCTTAAAATTTTTCAGTATGTTAACCAAATTGACTTAAATAAATTAAGTTATTCTAATCCACAACAATTTAAGCAGGTTCAAAATTATTTTGAGAAATGCGAAAAATATGATTTTGTTAAGATTAGTAAGGATGGTATTGTAACACCAACAGAAAAAACAAAAGGTATGTTCACACAACCTCAATCAGTTAATATGGAGAAGATTACAACTAAAAACTTGGATAGAGTAATTGATATTAACAAATATCGTAATTCAGTACAAACAGGTGCTAATGCAACTAAAGCTACTGCAAAAGCAAGTTCATCAGTTGCTAAAACCGGTGCAACTACTGCCTCTGCAGGAGCTACTGCAGGCGTAACGGCAGTAATTGATTTATCCAAAGAAGCAATTAAAGCATTTGACAAAGCAAAAAAACTTAATCAATCTAAAAGGATTTCACAATCCAATCACTAAAGAGAAGTTAGAAATAACTTCTCTTTTTTTATTTAAGGAGGAAAACAAAATGAACCGATTAAGTAATAATAACCCTTCAGTTAAAGCTGATAAGAAGAACGCAAGACTTAAACACTTTCGCAAAATTTATAACATACTTTGTGTTGTATCAATAATTCTTGCTAGTTCTACAGTTAGTGCATCTGCAGCTACAAGTGTTCCTTCAGGTGTTAGTACTAAGGAAACAAGTCAACTTGTAAATATTATTTTTTATATTTTATATACTGCTTGTGGGGTATATGCAATTAGTGCAGTCTATTCAGCAGTTAAAGGTCATCATGAAGAAGACCCACGTTCCTTCAAAAATGGTATTGCTAGTTTAATTATTGCTGGTGCTGCAGTTGGCTGTTTCATTGCGATTAAAAAGATATTCTTCTAACTTTTAACAAATACATAGCACCGAAAGGTGCTATGTAAGGAGGTGTAATATGTTTATCAAATATAAAGAAACTAAAAACTTAAGAACAATGGCATTAGATAATTCTAATAGAAAAAGAACAAAATTAATAGCACTCATTATGTTAGTAATTATGTTAATTACAATAACAACTGGTGGAGTAGGAGCTGTTACATCAGATATATCTAGTAGTGGTTCTTCTTTATCTGATATTGGTGAAACTATCAAATCGGTATATTCTTTTGATGATTCAGTTCTTGAGGATTTTAGAACGCACGAAAATATACAAAGAAGTGCTAAAAGAACATATATTTTTTATGATACGTATGAATTAATTAAAACATATAATTCTCGAAACAAAAATGTTATCAAGTGGCTTAATACAATGTCATCTGATGATAGCAATTCTAATACTTCTATCAATAAAGAAAAAGCTTCTGACTTATATAATAAGTGGTACTCACTATACATTAATTTACGTGATTTGTACGATACTGTTCGACGTAGTTGTTTTACATCAGATTCTGGTGGAGAAGTAAAATGGCAAGAATATAAGAATGGTGCTTATTATGATACAGATGATGTAATTTCTAATAGTGATTATAACAATATACGAAAGAATATTAACTCATATTCTTCTGCTTTAAACAGTTTATATTCTGATTTTAGAGATGCATATAATCAAAGAAAAGATAACAATGTATCATCAATGAATTCTTATACGTCTAATATGGTTACTGGACAATATTCTATTGTTACGTATTTGTGGAAACAGTTAGGTCGAACACTTAAAGATTTCGGTAATGGTAATGCAAAAAAAGGAAGCAACTTTTTTGGTATTTCTTGGGGTACTAACTCAATGAAGAAAATTGCAAATGTTGTTGCTCCGGTTACAAAATCTTTCGCTTATTGTCTTGTAGTAATACTATTTGGATTAAATATGACTAACACGATGTTGCAATTTGATTTTACAAGTCAACGTGGAATTATCAAAGTTTTAGTTTCGTTAATAATATCGAAAATTTGGGTTGACCTTTCTGTTAGGGTATGTAGTTATATCATTAATATTGTTAATTCTATGAATTCACAACTCTTAAAATTGCTTAAAGTTAACGTATACGGAGTAGTTTATACATCTAATTTTAATCCTAAGACAGCAAATGCTAGTTCCTGGAACTTTCTTGGAACGATAATTGGTTTTTTTCAAAATATTTTTCTTAGAGGACCTGAACTAATTTTAATAATTGCATTAGGTTTTGCAATTATAAGTGTGTTCATCAAAATTCTAAGTCGTGCTTTTGAACTTACTTGCTTAATGGCAATATCTCCTTTAGCTTTTGCTTGTGTTGCTAATGAGGAGACAAAAGTTTATTTTAAGAAGTTTATAGGTGCATTCTTATCTACTTGCTTATTTATGACCTTTATGATTATTTGCTATATGATTGGTAGTCAGTGGATAGCTGAAGCTAATAATGGTACTGCTTATACTGGAAGTTCTTTCATCACTAACTTAAAACAAGTTATTCCAAAATTCGTTATCATATTTGGTATTTGTAGAATTATGGCTAAACCACCAAAAGCACTGACTAATTTAATTGATTAAGGAGGTAAAATAAATGCGTAAAGTTAATATGACCAAGCAAAATATTATAAAACCCAAAGCAGTTTTTATTGGATTATCTGTTAGGCAGATTATCATAATGGCTATTGGACTATTAGTATCACTAGGTGTCTTTTCTCTGTTATATTTCGTTTGTGGTGTATCAATTGATACTTCCTCATTTCCGGTGTTTATTATTCTGGTTATTTTTGGAACTGGGAGTGTTGCTCAAGTCAATGGTTCATCGGCTTTAGCTTGGTTATTAATTATGATGAAGGGTAATATTACTCGTCATTATGCTAGTAAAGGAGTGTTTGATAAATATGAAGAATAACAAAATTGTTAATGTTAACATTAAGCAACAAACTGAAAGTTATGGCAAAAGTAAGAAAAATCCAAAGTCAGCTCAAGATACTCTACCTTGGGATGAAGTTTACACTAACGGAATTTTCCGTTGTGGTAATAACTTTTCTTTGAGGTTTTTTATTCAGCAAGTTAACTATAAGACAAAGAAAGATAGTGACAAAGATATTACCTACGATAAGTATCAAACTTTTCTATCCTCTTTCCCATCTAACATTAATTATCAAGAGTTTATAGTTAACAGTCCTTTTGACAAAGAATTGCTTGATAAAGCTATGATACCTAATGACAATCAAAATGTTAGAGAAGATATATTGCAAGATTATCAAAATGTTATGAGTAACATTGTTGATAAATGTGTCAGCACAACTTGTAATCAGCTTATAATTGGTGTTATCTCTTTTGAGCCAAAGACAAAGCTTGATAACATCAATATTCTATTCAAGATTTTTGACCAGTTTGAAATTTTGTTTTCTGATATGGACAGTAAAATTACTATGGTCAAAACAGAAGAATGTTTTGAAATATTACATAATATTTATCATTCTTGTGATAACGAACCATTCTTATTGCCATCGTCATACATTCAGCACGATTGTAAGTTAAAAGACTACATTGCACCATCTCATTTTACTTTCAAGTCTAAGCTTATTGAAGTAGGTTCAACTTTCAGCTCTGTTATGTTTGTTAGAAGCATCAGTAAGTCTTGTGATGATGAATTCATTACTGATTTACTGGACAATAATTATAAGATTACAATCTCTAAGCACCTAAAAAAGCTAGAGAAAGCTTATGTTTTCGATATGCTCAAAAGACAGATGGAAGACTTGGAAATGAGACTTGAGAAGAGACGAGAAAACAACAAAAAGCATGGTGGCGAGTTCATTCCTTATTCATTACAGAACAGAGAAAAAGAGCTAACTGAACTACAGGATAAACTTGGTGATTCAAACTGTGATATGTACCAGATGGGTATTTATATTCTAGTTTCAGCTGAAACTGAAGAAGAATTAAGAGAACTTATGCTTTACATTAAGCAAAAAGCTCTTGAACATCAAGTTAAGATTGATATTCTTAGTGGTTCTACTTATCAAGAGAAAGGCTTAAAAACTATTTGTCCCTTTGCGAATCCGGTAATTAATACTGATGGTACTTTTTTGGGACAACCGTTTTATCTATTAACTAATGAAGTAGGTAACTTCATCCCTTTTAGTAATCGTAATGTATTCGCAGAGGGTGGAATATATTACGGTATTAATAAAACAACTAAAGCCCCTATTCTAATTAACCGTTCAGATAATATGAATGGTAATGCTTTCACACTTGGTCCATCCGGTAGTGGTAAAAGTATGAATATCAAGTCTGAGCTATATGCTATTATGACTAAGTTTCCTAATGATGAAGTTATTGTAATTGACCCTGAAAACGAATATTCACCTTTAGCAAAGTCATTTAACGGTGAAGTAATTAAGTTATCTCCTAATTCAACTAATTATCTTAATATATTTGATACTGATTTAAGTTTTGTTGATGAAGGTACTAATGCAGTAGCACTTAAGTCTAACTTTATTATGTCATTTATTGAGGTGTCTTTAGGACGAACACTAACCGGTACAGAAAAAGCTATCATAGATAGATATGTACTAAAAGTGTACGCAGATTATCAAAATGGCAGAATTACAGAAATGCCAACACTAGAAAACTTATATTATCTATTACTTTCTGATGAATCAACAGACGCAAAAACACTTGCAACTACTCTTGAGCTATATGTAACTGGTTCTTTCAACATTTTTGCTCATCATACTAATGTTGAGTATCATAAAAAGTTTATCGTTTTTGATATCAACGAATTAGGTGAACAACTTAAAACTGTAGGTTTGCTTGTAACACTAGAATTGCTATGGCAAAGAGTAGTTGAAAACAAGGCAAAAGGCGTTAGAACTTGGGTTTTCACAGATGAATTTTCCGTTATGTTTAATGATACAAACTCTCAGATTTATTCTACCGGTGATTTTTTTGTTAAGGTATATAAACGAATCCGTAAATATGGTGGTAATGCTTGTGGTGCTACACAGAACATTTCTGATGTACTTGAAAGTAAACAAGCTTGTTCTATGCTTAATAACAGTGATTTTGTTACACTGTTAAATCAAAAACCATCTGACTTGGAAGCTATCATTAATCAGTGGCATTTATCTGAATCACAAGTATCATATATTAACAGCTCTGATGTTGGTACTGGTCTTATTATTAGTGGTTCAAATGTTATTCCATTTGAAAACTTAATGCCAGCTGATAGCTTAATGTACAAGATATGTACTACTAAGTTTGAGGACAAGCAGAAGGAAATGAGTCAATAATGAACATACTTATTATTGCTGACAAAAAGACTTCAAAAGAATATACAGAACTATTAAAAAACACACCTAATATTAATGTGTTAGGTGTGGTTAATTCTATAAATTCTATTGATTCTGTAAAAAGTTTAAGAGAGAAATATAATCCACATGGATTATTAGTTGATACTTCTGTTAGGCATAAAGGTGTAGATATATCTTTATTAATTAAGTCATTACAAAAAGTATTTAATCAATCAAGAATATTACTTTTTACTAGTAATGATGAAATAGAATTATTTAATGATTATGGATTGTATGGTGTCATAGGAAACACTATTACAAGTATTCAGTTTAATGATGTAATTAAATCATTTGTTAATAATGAAGATATTGATACATCAGTTATTTCTCAAGAGTTAACTGACAGATATATTAAAAGAAACACAAAAACAAAATCTAGTTTAGCTAATAAGAAAATCATTCCTATTATTCTAATTGCCTTAGTTATTATTCTTGTGATTGTATGTTCCATATTGAAAAGTAATAGCGTGGACAATTTGTCCACGCCGGATGAAGCAATAATTACTTCAACATCTACAATACCAACAGAAGAAAAAACAACTGTATCTTCAATTATTGAAACATCCACTTCTATTTCAGAAAAATACATTACTAACAATCAAGTCATTGTAAATACTACAACTATCCCTCCATCAACTGTTCCTACTACAAAGATAATAACAACACAACAACCTACAACAAAAAAAGTTGTTCAGAAGAAAAGAACAAAGAAATCTTCTAATTCTAATAGTAGTTCAAACAATAATGCTAGTAATGTACCGGTTCAGACACAACCAACTGTAACAAAAAGAATTGTTAAGAAAAAGCCAAAAACTCAAACACAGATTAAAATTGACTATGGTAATAACTGGTCTAACAATGGTAAAGTCGAAACTAGTATTAGTTTATCTTACTATTCTAAAACACTTGAAGTAGCCGATAGTGTTACTATAACTGCTACAGTAACTCCTAAAAGGAAAAAAGTCCATTGGAGTAGTAGTAATACTAGTGTAGCGACTATCAAACAAAATGGCTATGTTAAAGCTAAAAATGTTGGTACTGCAACTATTACTGCTACTGCAGATGGTAAGTCAGCTACTTGCACTATTTATGTTAAAAAGCGAACATAAGAAAGGATTAAATTATGATTGTAATATACGCAGAGAAATACTCACTTGCAAAAGAAATTGCAAATGCACTTAATGCAGGAAATAGGATACCTTATGACAAAGATAATCGTATTTGTCATTGGGAATTTGAATTTAATGGTGACCAAGCCATACTCGTTCATGGTCAAGGTCACCTAATACAATTATCTAAGGCAAGTTCATACGGAGAAAAGTATTCTAAATGGGATATTAATGCTTTTCCTTGTATTCCTAATGAATACAAATTAGCAATAAAGGATAACACAAAAGTTCTTTATGACTATATCAAACCATTTTTTGATAAGGCAGATTTATTAATTAATGCAACCGACCCAGACCGTGAAGGTGAATTGATTTTTGACTATGTATATCGCAGTTTAAACTGCAAAAAGCCTTGGAAAAGAGTTTGGCTTACTGACCTTACATATGGCAAAATTCGTTATTCATTTGAGCATTTAAAAGATGGTTTTGAAATGCAGAACCTTCAAAAGTCCGGTGAAGCAAGAGCAATTGCTGATTGGCTTTATGGTGGTAATTTAACTGTTGCTATGACAGTTAAGTTTTCTTCTGATAAGGTTCTTTCTGTAGGTAGAGTTCAAACACCAACACTTGCAATGGTAGTTAATCGAGAAAAAGAAATTAAAAACTTTGTAAAGAAACCTTTTTATAAGGTCATCGGTGAATTTACTACTAAAGATAACAAAGCCTATAAAGGTGAATTTATTGAAGGTAAGTTTGAGAACAAACAATCAGCTGAACAATTAATTAGTTCATTAACTAGTAACGGAACTATTAAGTCTATTGAACATAAGCAAAAGACAGTAACTGCACCTTTGCTTTTTAACTCAACACAACTTCAGATTGCTTGTGCAAAACATTTAAATTGGGACTTAAAAAAAGCTGAAAGTACAATGCAGAAACTGTATGAAGCAAAATTTATGAGTTATCCAAGAACTAATACAGAACATCTAACAGTTGCTATGATGAATGAAGTAGAAAAAACTATTGAAAAGCTAATGCAAGTTGAAGAATACAAAAAGTATTCTCTTGCTAAAGAAAATTGGCTTGAGTTTAGCAAACGACACTTTGATGATGAAAAAGTTGGCTCACATACTGCAATTATCCCTACTCTTAATGTTCCATCTTCCCTATCTGATATTGGTGACGATGATATGATTGCACTTTATGATTTACTAGCAAAATCATTATTAAGAATTGTTTTTCCAAAAGTTGTAATAGAGGATACAACAATTATTACTAGCATTAACGATAAGGACTTTGTTTCTAAAGGTAGTGTTATTGTTAATGAAGGTTGGTATAGTGTTGACGCTATGCCTGATAAAATTAATATTTTACCTTCTATTAATGAAAATGAAAATGTAAGTTGTAATTTTGATTTAGCTAAAGGCGAAACACAACCACCAAAGCGATACACCGAACCTGCTCTTATTAATGCGATGGAACTTGCAGGACAACACTTTGAAGATGAAGAAGCAAAGTCTTTGTTTAAGCAACAGAAGAAAGGACTAGGAACTGATGCAACAAGAGTTAGTACCATTGAAGGATTATATAAACGAGGTTACATCGTTAAAAAAGGTAAAACTGTAGTTCCTTCAGAAAGAGGCTTTTATGTTATTGATACATTACCTGTATCAGATATAAAGTCAGCTGAACTAACCGGTGAGATTGAAAAACAACTCTATGATATTGAACTTGGTAAACTTAATTATGACGATTTTATCTCTCAAATTGAAGATAAAGTAAGGCTTTGGTATTCCGAAATTAAGAATTCTAAAGCTAAGGCATATGTAGATAAATCTAGTATTTGCCCACTATGTAGCAATAAGTTATATAAGAGCAAAACTAATATTTATTGCAGTAATTACAAAAAAGGTTGTAAGTTTAGCATTCCATTTGAATTGTGTGGAAAGAAATTAACACAAAATCAAATTAATATGCTTATATCTAGCCAAAGAACTAATGTTATTAAAGGGTTTAAATCAAAATCAGGAAAAGAATTTGATGCTTCATTAAGGATTAACGAACAAGGAAAGCTTGAATTCATTTTTCCTACTAGGAAAAAGAAAAAATGATTACTTTTTTTATTATTTTAGGTTTTTATGCCTACTTTTTTTATGCCAAAAATTTTTATAAAAACAGACTTAATGAATTAAAAGAACAGCCACTAACTTCTCTAAGAGTAAAAAAGTTAGTGGCTATTTTAATATCTATCGCTTTTATTGAAGGAACTCTACTATTAGCTACAGATTCATTGATGTTGATTAATATCAATATTCTTCCTGCATTAATCTGTTTATTTAAATTAAAGTTTCTCAATGTTCGCATTAAGAGAACAAGAAAGAAGATGTATAAATAATGTTTTATTATAAGAAAAAAGATATGTACATTTTTACCCCTGAAGAAAAATCTGAAGCTCACAATATATCCACTACTGATTATTTAACATCCAACTATGGTTTATCATTTATAAAAGACGGTAAAGGCTATAGATGTGTCGAACACAATAGTCTTGTAGTTAATGCTGATGACAAGGCGTGGTTTTGGAATTCTCTTTCTGTTGGTGGTGGTGACATTCTCGCATTTGTGTCTAAAATTGATGATAGGCTTGATTGTAGAGCAGTTGAGTTAAGTTATGAGCAAGCCTTAAAAACTGTTTTAAAGCCTATTGCAAACGAAAGTAATACATATCATTCAACATACAAAAAAGCAAAAATCCAAGTTGCTGAAAAAGAAAGTAAAGAAATTCATTTGCCTCCAAAGAAACAAGGTAGATATAATAGGCTTTTTGCATATCTAATACAGAGTAGAAAACTTGATAAAGATATTGTTAGTTGTCTTTGTAAGCACCACTATCTTTATGAGGACCAACGAGGTAATGTTGTATTCGTTGGTAAAGATAAGAATAAAGAGCCTAAATACGGTGCAATTCGAGGTACTCTTACAGATAAACAGTACCGTAAAGAATGTACCGGTAGTGATAAGGCTAATGGCTTTTATCTACAAGGATACGATAAAGAAACTTTGTTTGTTTTTGAAGCACCAATTGATTTGTTATCCCATGCAACACTTGTTAATATTGCTTGTGAAAGCAAAACTGCTTGGCTTAACTCTTGTAGATTATCCCTAGGTTGTGTATCTGATACTGCACTTGCTCATTATTTAGAAGAGTATCCTACTACACGCAATATAGTTTTTTGCCTTGATAATGACAAAGCAGGAATTGAAGCTACAGATAAATATATGAAAAAATATTCCGATTTAGGTTACAATGTTAGTAGTCAGCCTTCATCAGTTGGAAAAGATTATAACGATGAGCTTGTTCAAAAAAACAATAAAGCCGTTACTCCACTTCTGAAGTAACGGCTAAATTTATAATTGACAAATTTCAACTTTTAATTTATAATTTAATAAAAATAAAAAAATTCATCTTCAGCAGGTGGTGGAACACCTACTGAAGCCTAATGATAACAAGAAACGGTTGTTAACATCAGTTTTTGAATTTATTTGATTTTATCATATAAATATAAAAATGTCAATTAGTCATACTATATAATCTTATATATTTATGTCATATATGTAGTTAGATATACTGCACTTGTTATTATAGCAAGTGCAGTTTTTTTATTTCTAAATCAATGAAAGGAGGAATAGAAATGCGTAGTAATGAACTTTTTAAAATGCCTAATACAATCTTTGATATGAACCTTAGTGCGACAGAACTAACTGTATTAACTGCAATGTATAGCCTACGAGGAGTATGCTATAAGAATAAAAAATATGTAAGAATATCACAAAGAGCCATTGCTACGATGACCGGTCTAACACCTAAGACTATTTCTCGTATCATTGATAAGCTTAATAGACTTAATTTAATTCTTGAGGTTAGAAGATATTTTGTTGATGAACATAAGCTTGGTTCATATCATTATACTTTACCTGTAGTTAAATATAACTATTTCTTTGTTAGCAGAAAAATTTTTAAACTATCAAATAAATTAACTGCATCTGAATGCAGAATGTATCTATTTTGTTGCAAGTGTGCTGATAGCCGTACTATGCAGTTTTGGAACAGTTTTAATGATATTTGTAATCAGTTAAATCTTCATCGTTCAAGTGTTATTGCTACACTTAAGTCACTAATTAAAAAAGGTTTAATTAGTAGATATAGAGTAAAAAAGAAAGATGGCAGTTATGCTGATAATTATTATCAGATAAATACCATCTTAATTCATAAACCTAAGATACAACGCAAAAAAAGAAGAAGATACTCTTCTCGACTAAGTATCTTCCCTTTTAGATTTGTTTTAGGCATATTCAAATCTTACAATGGTATTGTACACAATTTACACAAGACTGTCAAGTCCTACTTTTTTGTTTCAAGGGGTAGTCCAAAAATTTACACCTCTGTGAGGAGTACCCACTTACATACCAACAGAAAGAAAAATAATATAAAATTATACCTTAAGTATAGATGTAACTTAGAGTATTATGGCTGAAAAAATGTGAATAGTTGAGTACAAGCATAAGAAGTTTTCAACATTACTTTGTTTTTGAGTTTTCCACATTGAGTGTCTTTCTGTCAGTCATCATAAATCACTTGATAGTTTGTTAGTTTATGAGTGTGGAATATTTATTTTTTCTCTGTTGGTCACATTTATTGACTATAAAAAATATAAGTAGTACAATAATACTGTAAATTAGTTTAAAGAATGAAAAACATATTAGTTTTTACATATGATATAGTGTAAAGGAGGTTGCTTTATGACTAATTTTATAGTTACAAATAAAGCTGAAGCATTATATGAAAAGTTTTCTAGGGTTTTATCAGATTATGAAAGGTATATGAATTATAGTGATATGCCTTTTGATGGTATTGAAATGTTATATAATAAATTATTAACTTACAGACAAAAGATTATTTTATGCGAAGATGAAGAAACTTACTTGAAATTACTTTCAACAATTAATCAGTATGATACCGTTATTTCAAGTTTAGTTAAGTCAGGTATAAAAAATGTATGAATATACTAATGATGAATTTCAATTTATATATTCGAACATTGTATTCAATCGAATAACATCATGTTTATCTCCGGTATCTAATCCTACGGCATATATTTTAGGTGGGCAACCTGGCTCAGGTAAAAGTACATTGCAACGGTTTATATTAAAAAACAACGTAAATGTCGCAATTATCAATGCTGATGAGTTTAGAGTTTTTCACCCTTACTACAAAGAAATACAATTAGAACATGGTGAAAATTCGGCAGATTATACACAACCTTTTATCAACAAAATTACGGAAAAGCTGATTGATGATTTAAGTAGAAAAAAATATAATCTTATTATAGAAGGAACACTCAGAAGTGCAGAAGTTCCAATCAATACTTGTAAACTTTTGAATCAAAGAGATTATCACACAGAATTGCATATAATTTGTGTTAAACCAGAAATATCTTACCAAAGTACGATATTGAGATATGAAAATGCGTTATCAATAGGTGAATTACCACGAGCTACAACAAAATATAACCACGATAGAGTTGTAAATGCCATTTGCAAAAATGTTGATTTCATTTATAAAACGAATTGTTTTGATAAAATTTTACTTTTTAATAGAGATGGTAAAATTTCTTACAAAGGTAATCCTGCAACAAAACTAAAGGAAATTTTATTCGGTAACTTCACCAAAAATGAATTGAGAGAGTTACATACAATTACTAATGAAATAAAAAAATTGATGAAAAAGCGTAACTATTCTAGAATTCTAGATTATGAAAAAGAATGTACTCATATGTTTTGTACTTTGAATTGTTACATAGAAACAGTCCATTATTTTAAATTGATAACTAAAGATACTTTTGAAAAATTAAAAAATAATAAAGATATTAATTTATCTCATTTTAGTTATATAAACAAAGGAGAAAATGTGATTCTTAAATGTGAAGATATTGATATTGAGAGGATAGAAAAAATCATTCAAAGTATTGAGCAACAAAATAATAAAAATCTTTTAAAATAAATCTTATAAGTGTGGACAAATTGTCCACACTTTATTTATTAGGAGGTCTTTATGCACACTTACAGAGTATATATCCAAGATTTCAAAGAACATTTTGAAATTCTAGAAAACGAAAAGGTAATATATGAATATGTAAATGACTTTGGAGAAGCAATCACCTATTTTATTTATGATAGTAAATTTTATCTTTTGGCTAAAAAGTTAATTAACCAGGCTTTACATAACTATCTAAAAGATAACGAAATTAGAGAAGTTAATTACGATAACAAGAATATTCCCTTCTTTATGTTTTTTTATGATGTTTATAAACAGTATGTAGATGGAAAAATTGAACAACCACCTACTGATAATTCTTGGTTTCAATATAAACGAACAGAAGAGAATGAACTTGAGTCATATTTAGTAACCAAAGAAATTATAACTGAATTTTATAATCGTTTATCTGAAAATAAATCTGTATTAAATTTAGATTATTCTGCCTTTGATAGAAAATTAAATTATAGATTAGAACTAATTAATAATTCTTTGGTTGAGGTTTTATATCCACAACATATAGAAGATATTTTAATGTTTTATATTATAAACACACTTAATTTTCTAAAATTCACTAAAATATCAATAAAGAAATGTAATAGATGTAACCGAGTATTTATTAACTTTGCATACGGCAAAAGTATTCATTATTGCAATAAAATATTTGGTCCAGATAATATGACTTGTAAAGAATGGTTTGATAACAGATATTGCACTTCCAAAGATAAAATTTTTGCCAAACAGGTAAAACTAATATATTCCAGATATTATGATTATCAATCACGTAAAAAAAGAAAAAAACTTATTACGCCTGAACAATTTACGCTATGGTCAAAATCTACAAAACATATTAAAACACAGTGCCTAAACGAAGAAATTACCATTAAGGATATGGAAGATTGGCTTGAAGCAAATAAAGATAATTACGATTGGAAGTAAATATTAAAATCTTGACACTATATATCTATAGGTATATAATGAACAGTAATAAAAATAGTGAGGAGGAAATATAATTATGAACTTGGCTACCATTCGTAAAGAACAAAATCTAAGTCAATCAGAACTATCTAAAAAATCTGGTGTTAATTGTCAAATGATTCAGAAATACGAGCAGGGAACAAAAGATATAAATAAAGCTTCAGCTTTAACATTATATAAAATTTCAAAAGTCCTAAATTGTAAAATTGAAGACCTGTTAGAATTGTAAAAAATTTTTGGGAAGTAGTTAGATGATAAATCTAACTACTTTTTATTTTTTTATTAAAAAAGTAAAAAAAGCCTTGACATTATATACCTGTAGGTATATAATGTAATTAGATTAAAGGTAATATATGTGTTAATTACCAAATAAAGAAATGAGGGCTTACTATGAAAGAATTTAAAAGTATTACAGAATTAGAAATATTAGAGAATGCCTATTATAATATACTAGGTTATTGGAGTAATGAGACGAAAAAAGGAAAGAAAATTATTGCTGAAGGAGGAACAGCTAAAACATCTACTAGTAGAATTATCAAATATAATTCTCAATTAAATGAACTTCGTGACGAAATTCTTAAACTAGAAAAGCAACAAAAATGCCACCTTTAATGGTGGCTTAGATAATATACAAGGAGGTTTTGTAATGGATTGGAAAGATTACAAACAAAAAATTAAGACTCAGATTAATATTCCGGATGGCAAAGAACTGCTAACTGAAAAACAATGGGCAAAAAGACACTATGTCAAAAAAAGCGAAAGTTGTGGCAAAAAGTTATGGAGTAATGGCAATTGTCAAGTGTATTCTTTGTATTTGTGGGATGACGAAGTTAGACCAATGAGTGCTGATGAAATCAAAGAAGTAAGAGCAGAAGCTAAAGCTAAACGTGAGGCAAAAGAAGAAAAGAAGCTAAAGCAATTAAAGAAGCAAATTTATCGTGAAGTTGTATCTGACATCATCAATAATTCTTTTAACAAGGTTACTGATAACTCTCACAAACACAAACTTATTTCTATTGACACAGAAACAACCGGTTTAAACCCATTAGAAGATGAACTTCTTCAGGTATCAATTATCGACGGTGAAGGAAACATCCTATTTGATGAATACATTAAGCCATTGTTTTGTAAGTGTTGGGATGGAGCAATGAAAGTGAATGGTATTACACCTGAAATGGTATCAAATAAGCCGAGCATCTTAGAATACAAGCAAGAGTTGGTTAATATTATCAATTCAGCCGATACAATTGTCGGCTATAATACGCAATTCGATTTAGATTTTCTTTCTTCTGTTGGGATTGAAAACAAAAATGCTAATGTAGTTGATGTTATGTTAGACTTTGCAAAGGTCTATGGTGAGTGGAGCGAAAACTATGGTTGCTACAAGTGTCAGAAACTAACCACTTGTGCTGAGTACTATAACTACGATTGGGGCGAAGATAACGCTCATAACAGTTTATCTGATTGTAGAGCAACTTTATTCTGTTACCAACAGATACAAAAAAACGCAAATGCTAATAAATAGCACTTGCGAAAAGTTACGGTATAAAAGTTACGGTATATTACAATAAAATATTGACCTATTGATTATAATATGGTATAATATAGGAGATAAAAGGATAACAAAATCCTTAGTCAGCAGATTATTGGCGTAACCTGCTGACCCACATCACATAAGTAGTAACGATACTTACTGATATGTTAAGGCTAATTTGCTTATTCATTATAAGCTGAATTAGTTAATTTGTCAATTTGTACTCACAAAACTACTAGCAGATGTGGTAGGATGTGAGTTTTCTTTTTGTCGCAATGAACAATTGAATAGTCTGGGTTATAATGGACGATTAATACAAGGTAATATATAATAGTTATGCCACTACTCTATCATACGCAAATATGACGGACGAGCGAGCCACCATACAAATCTATGGTGATACCTTATATTACTTAAGAGCTTAGTTAACTCTGTTTTCAGACAACTTGGAGGGCGATTACATCTAACGATGGATAGTTGCCAATTACTTGGTACTCGACCCTGCAAAGGAATTTCGTTCAGCCACGACGCAAAACAAACAAAATAATAATCATCTGCCGTATCATTACGGTACGGTGGATGTTTATATATAGCAAAAATAGTCGTACAGGTTGCGTACTTTAAAAATAAAGTACAGAACCTATACAACTGTGGCGCGCTGAAAGGGACTCGAACCCCCGACCTACTGGTTCGTAGCCAGTCACTCTATCCAGCTGAGCTATCAGCGCATTTCAGGGCAGTCATTTTTGACTGCCCATACATAATAACACATCTTTTTGAAAAAATCAACCCTTAATCCATAAAGAAATGTAAAAAAGCTAAATAAGCCATATAAACATCAACTTTACTTACGATTTCAAATGGTGCATGCATAGAAAGTACAGGTACACCAAGGTCAACTACATCAACATTCATATTAGCAACATACTTAGCGATAGTACCACCACCACCAAGGTCAACCTTGCCAAGTTCACCGACTTGCCAAATAATATTGTTGCTTTCCAGCATTGAACGAACTTCACCCATATATTCAGCTGAAGCATCACTTGTGCCACTCTTACCTCTAGCACCTGTATATTTAGAAATTACAACGCCTTCATTAATGTAAGAACAGTTCTTTGGTTCAAAACAACTTTCATAAGTTGGGTCAACTGCTGCATTAACATCAGCTGATAGGCACTTACTCTTTGAAAGAACTCTATAGCCTTCTTCACCCTCAGACTTAGCTAGGTCATAGATAAAGTATCTTAGGAAGTCACTCTGCATACCTGTGTTACCGTCTGAACCTGTTTCTTCCTTATCTGTTAGATATGTGATACAAGTCTTGTCAGGAATACCGGCATCAATAATAGCCATTAGTGCAGGGTAAGCACAAACTCTATCATCATGACCATATGAACCAATCATACTTCTGTCAAAGCCAATATCTCTAGCCTTAAAAGCAGGTACTAAAGTTAGTTCTGCTGATAGGAAGTCATTTTCAGTAAAGCCATACTTATCATAAAGTAGCTTCATTGTGTTTAACTTTACCTGTTCACCATCTTCGTCACTATATGGACGGCTACCTACTAGGCAGTTTAGGTCTTCACCTGTAAAAGCTGAACCCAGAGTTTTCTTAGCTTGCTCTTGACCTAGGTGTGGAAGAATATCTGTAATGCAGAAACATGGGTCATTTTCATCATCACCAACAGAAATATCAACATAAGTACCGTCAGTCTTACAAACTCTACCGTGTAAAGCCAATGGGATTGTTGTCCACTGATACTTCTTGATACCACCATAGTAATGAGTTTTAAATAGAGCCATACCGTCCTTTTCGTATAATGGGCTTGGCTTTAAATCAATTCTTGGTGAGTCAATATGAGCGATAGAAAGTAGCACACCGTCTCTTGTACCCTTTCTGCCGATAACTGCAAGACCTACTGCTTTGTTACGGTTTACAATATAAATCTTATCACCGGCAGAGTAAGTTCTGTCAGGATCATATTCTTCAAAACCGTTTTCTTTAGCCTGAGCAACTGCTTCAACAACAGCTTCTCTTTCTGTTCTTGATTTATTTAGGAAATCCTTGTATGGTTCACAAAATTCATCAGCTTTTTCAATTTCACTATTGCTGATTGAGTGAATTTTCTTTTTGCCTGACATTAGGATTTCGTCCATTAGTGTCTTTGAATCTTCATTAGACATAATATCATTACCTTTCCTTATAAATTTCTATATATATTTTCTTGGCACTTTCAACCTTTTCCACATAATTCTCTGTTTCCGGATAAACTATAACACTAAGAGTTTTTCCGTCAAGACTACATTCAGGGTCATTTAGCCAATTATCAACTGCACCGAAACCGGCATTATATGCTGCTACGGCAGTTTTTTCAACATTATCATACCTATCTAACAGATAGCTTAAAAAATATGTTCCAAACTTAATATTCACTTCCGGATCGTACAAATCAGACTCTTTATATTTTGTTTTGTCATTAGGAATATTGTTCTGTAAAAATTCAAAGCATTCAGGAGTAATCTGCATCAAACCTTTTGCACCTGCACTGGACTTACTGTCAGGTTTAAAGTGGCTTTCAGTACGTATAACTGCATATACAAGGTTATCATCCACACCATAAAGGTTACTGTACTTTTCTACAATCTGTGAATATTTCTTTGGGTACTGAATTTTTTTAATATCGTTTACCTTGTCATTAATAGAATCATTTCCACCAAAGATATGAAAACATAAAACTGTAACTAAGGCAACTATGGCTGTAAAGAACACCACCAAAATTAAGGTAGCACAACCACTCTTTTTCCTTTTTCTCTTGGGTTTTCTATTAATCATATTATAAACCTACTACTTGGTTTTAGATACCGAATTTTACAAAATAGCTTTTACAACACTTTCAACCTGTGACTTTACTTCATCAAGGCTACCGTTATTTTCAATTACATAGTCAGCCTTTGCTCTGTAAAAATCATCACTATGCTGAGCATTTATCCTATCCATAGCTTGTTCTGTTGTAATAGCGTCCCTAGAAATTATCCTCTTTACTCTGGTATCTAAGTCAGAGAGAATTACAAGGGTGTTGTTGCAAAATCTTTCTCCGTTACTTTCAAAAAGTACAGGAGCATCTAATATAAACTTATCGTAACCTTTGTGGGAATATTCCTCTATTTCCAAAAGTGCCTTTTCATATATATATGGATGAGTGATTTGGTTTAGCTTTTTAGTTGAATTTTCATCGACAAAAGCTCTTTTTGCAAGTAACTTTCTATCAAGCACATTATCTTTAACCACATCATCGCCAAAGGTTTCCTTTATTTTAGCTAATACAGGACTACCTTTTTCCATAATATTTCTTGCAATTTTGTCTGTATCTACTGTGTGGAAACCATACTGTGCAAACATTTTTGCAATAGTAGATTTTCCTGAACCGGTAGGTCCGGTTAATCCTAAAACATAAGCATCGGCATTAAAAATTCTAAAGGCTGATGAACGGATTAATCTGTTATAAACTGCAAGGGACACACCATCTGTTCTAGGTAAAGGAGCAAAAACCTTTTTGATTTTTTCTTCTTTATCTATCTTTCTAAGTACATCAAAAATCTTATGTGCATGGGACTTGTAGTCAGTTTTTGAACCTATTGGAAATGTTTCACCATTAATATATTTTTCATCTTCATCAAAGCAAACTACTGCTGTACTTTCGTCAATATCTCTGTTTACAAAGTCAACAAAGTTGTTGCCTCTGACCAAATACACTTGAGCCTTTGGAGCATAGTGTTTGTACTTCATTCCGGGAGAAGATGCTTTCTTGCCCTCAGCCAGTTTATGAAGAACTGCATCATCAACTGCAACTTCACCTAATACACTTTCAAGCTGTTCAAGTGTAATTCCACCGGGTCTTAAAAGTCTTGGTGGGTTGGTATCTAAAGTGACCACTGTACTTTCAACACCTACTTCACATTCACCACCATCAAGAATTGCATCAACCTTACCCATAAGGTCATTGATACAATGTTCTGCTGTAGTTGGACTTGGTTTACCGGAAATATTTGCAGATGGTGCTGCAAGTGGTTTACCTGACTTTTCTATTAATGCTCTAGCAGTTTTGTGGCTAGGGCATCTGACTGCTACTGTTTCAAGTCCTGCTGAAACCTCATCAGGAATACAGTCACCCTTTGGCAAAATAATTGTCAAAGGTCCGGGCCAGAACTTATCAGCCAACTTCTTGGCATCTTCTGTAAACTCTTTATAAAGCTTAAGGTCAATAGCCATCTGTGGTGATGAAACATGGACTATCAAAGGATTATCCATTGGTCTGCCTTTAGCTTGAAAAATCTTTCTTACTGCCTTACCGTTTAAAGCATCTGCTGCTAAACCATAAACAGTTTCTGTTGGCATAGCAACAAGTCCACCCTCATTTATAATCTTTGCTGCAATAGAAATGTCCTCAATGTTATCCTTTAATAATTTAGTATCCATTTTACTTATTTTCCATACTTTCTTTTAGTTTTTCTGCTCTATCGTATGCAATCAAAGCATCTATAATCTCATCAATATTACCGTTTAGAATATCGTCAAGCTTGTAAAGTGTAAGACCGATTCTGTGGTCAGTTACTCTTGATTGTGGGAAGTTGTAAGTTCTAATCTTTTCACTTCTGTCACCTGAACCAACCTGACTTTTTCTATTTTCGGAAATCTCTGCATTTTGTTTATCTTGTTCAATCTTTAGAAGTCTTGACTTTAGAACCTTTAAGGCTTTGTCCTTGTTCTTGTACTGACTTCTTTCGTCCTGACACTCAACAACCATACCTGTAGGTAAGTGAGTAATTCTGATAGCTGAGGAAGTTTTGTTAATATGCTGACCACCTGCACCTGATGAACGGAATGTATCAATCTGTAAATCATTAGGGTTAATGTCAATTTCAACATCATCAGCTTCAGGAAGAACTGCAACAGTTACTGCGGAAGTATGAACTCTGCCTGATGACTCAGTTTCAGGTACTCTCTGAACTCTGTGAGTACCACTTTCATACTTTAGCTTACTGTAAGCACCCTCACCGTTAACCATAAAGGAAATTTCTTTGTAACCACCTAAGCCTGTTTCGTTAGAAGAAAGAACTTCAATCTTAAAGCCATGCTTATCGGCATACATGGAGTACATTCTGAAAAGGTCACCTGCAAAGAGGGAACTTTCTTCACCACCTGTACCACCACGAATTTCCATAATAACATTTCTTTCATCGTTAGGGTCTTTAGGTAGAAGAAGAATTTTTAGTTCTTCCTCAATACCATCCAATGAGTCCTTTGCCTCATCCATTTCCATTTGGGCAAGTTCTCTGATTTCCTTGTCTTTTTCTGTTTCCAAAATTTCAAGGCTATCTTTAATTGTCTGTTGTGCTTTCTTGTATTCTCTATACTTTAACACAATAGGTTCAATAGACTTTACTTCCTTCATAATTTCATTAAACTTTGTTGCATCTGAGGCAACTGTTGGGTCATAAAGTCTGTTATTTAATTCATCATATCTTTTACTAAAAATTTCAATTTTATCAAACATATTATTCCCTGATTATCTTCTTAATATTTTTTTCAACTTTACTGCGAGGTATCATAATTTCGTGACCACATTTGTCACATCTTATCTTGAAATCCATACCTACTCTTGTAACAGTAAAAATTTTATTTTGACAAGGATGAGCTTTTTTCATTTCAATTTTATCATTAACTCTAACATCCATAAGTTTACACCCACCTTATTCAATATTTTTATTCATATAATTATATCATAATGTGCAATATATATCAAGAAAAGGCATTGCACAATTTAGTATTTTGTGTTAAAATCACTTTGGGTGAGAAAAATGGAATATAAAATCAAAACTAATTATACAAAAGATATGATAATCGACTTTAAGAGATTTACTCTAAACAAAAAGTCTTTTCTAAAACCGGCAATTCTATACTTACTATGTATTGCAGTAATTGTATGTTCATTTATCTACAACAGAAAGTTTGAACTTAACTTTACTACAGTTATATATCCTGCAATTGCAATCATCGGTGGTATTATCATCACAATGGTTTACTATGTAAAGCCTAAAAGTGATATTAGCCAACTTGAAAATAAAGAAGTTGAATACATATTTAATAATGAAGGTGTATTGCTTGGTGAAGATTTAGTAAAGTATGAAGATTTCTTCGGTATTTATGAAACTAATGATTACTTCTACTTCTTCATTACTGACGGTGAAGGTTTCTTAATTGACAAAGAAGTTCTGGACTTTGATTTAAAGTCAATTTTAGAAAACAGTAATATTAATAAGAAAAAGTTAAAATTACTTAAGAAAGCAAAATAAAAATTAAGTCCGTATTATTACGGACTTTTTTCATAGATTTTTTATAATAGGTGACATATGAAAATTAAAATTTGTGGATTAACTTCTACTAAAGAGGCAGAATACTTAAATGAAAACAATGTTGACTTTGCAGGAATGGTAATGTTCTTTTCTAAAAGCAAAAGAAATATTAATGAAGAAAAGTCAACTGAAATTATAAATGCACTTGATGAAAGCATTAAGAAAGTTGCAGTTACAGTTTCCCCTACTTTAGAGCAAGTTAAGATAATTGAATACTTGGGTTTTGACTATATTCAAATTCATGGTAAGTTAGAAAACAGTATTATTGAAAGCACTGATATTCCAATACTAAAAGCCTTTAATGTAAAGGATATTGATGAATATGAGAATTTCAAAAATATTGACAAAATAAAGGGTTTTGTTTTTGATGCTCAAGAACCGGGAAGTGGAAAAACCTTTGATTGGAATACATTAAAAACATTTCCTAAAAGTGATAAATTGATGATACTTGCCGGTGGACTAAATCCGGATAATGTGGCTAATGCAATAAAGGTTCTGCACCCTGATTGTGTTGATGTTTCTTCCGGTGTTGAAAATGAAAACGGTATAGGCAAAAGCAAAGAAAAAATAAATATGTTCGTTACAAACGCAAGAAAAGTCAGCAATTAAGCTGACTTTTCTTTTTGGGATTTAAATATACGATTTAATAGGGTTTGTTTTGAGTAAATTTTGTGTTTACTTTTCTACTTCAAAGCTAAGGTAAACATCATCTTCATCTGAATCTAAGTCATCATTGTAAAGCATAATGTCATCATCACGCTGTCCATCATCATTTAATTCTTCTGATGTACAAAGTTTTGAATTGACATTAATAGTTTCTTCTTCAGTTGTACCATCATTAAACTTTGCCTTAACAGTTACTTTAAGATCCTTTAGAAGAATATCAATAGCGTTCTTATACTGTTCCATATCAGCTTGTGGGATTAAACCTTTATCCAAAATTTGCTGTTCTGACTTACTCAATGAAGATGAATCTCCACAGATATCTAGAGAAACAAGTTTGTCTTTAGGCAAAGCTTTGTAACTGACAGTTTCAGATTTTTTATCAGTTTCTTCTGAATCTAAAGTTATCGAACCTCTGTTTACTGTATAAGTAATTTCGTCAATGTTATTGCCTTTGCAGACAACAGGCAAAGTAAAGTCATAATGCCAAGTTTTATCATCGCCTTGGCTAACTATATAACCGGAAGTGCCAGTAGTTACTTTTGAACCCTTGGTGTCAGTTTTATCACCATTAGCAACTTTTCTTCCGATTTCTGCTGCACTAACATTAAGTACAAAGCTATTCTTACTACCACTATTTTTACTATCATTAAACTGACCTACAGCAAATGTACTGCCAACTGCTACTGCACATACTAAACCTGCTGCCACAAATGCTAAAGGCTTTTTGATATTTCTCTTCTTTTCAATACTCACAACATTATCCTCCTTATTTACCTTATCATAAAGGCTTTTAATATTTTCTTTACTTTCTTTTGGTAAGGTTGCTTTATCAAGTGCATTCTTGTAAATTTCTTTCATTATAATAACCTCCCTCAATAAGATTTTCCTTCAACTTATTTCTGCCTCTTTGTAATTTTGAACTGATAGTGTTTTGATTTTTTCCAAGAATTTCTGCAATTTCCTTTATTTTATATCCCTCATAATAATACAAGTAGATAATATTTCGGTAGTCCTTAGGTAGTTTCATAATTTCGTCCATTAGGACTTTTTCTTCGTCTGTATATGAAATCACCTGTGACTCAATAGGCACAGTATTTTTTCGGAAAAAGGATCGTCTTACATCAAGGCATTTGTTGATTGTCACTCTGATTAGCCAAGACTTTAGATGTTCAGAATCTTTGAAAATTTTACCCTTTGACTTTAGCAAAGAAATAAAAACTTCCTGAACAACATCCTCTGCATCAGCAATGTTACATAAGTTTTGATAAGCTATTCTAAAAATCATATCGGAGAATTCTTCAACAACTTTATTGTAATCATCTCTGGTAAGTGGATTTAACAATCTCTTAACCTCCTTTCATAAATAAAACGAATCAAAAGTTTCTTTTAGTGCAGTAAATTTAAAAATTTTTATTTTCTACAATAAAATTCAAACAATTCTATTTTCTACATTATATTTTTCTTTCTATTATAGCATAGTTCTTATTAAAAAAGTCAGCAGTTAAGCTGACTTTTCTTGTAATATTTAGTTGTAACCTTTGGTAATATGTTTCTTCATAAAGGCAAATTTAGGTTTTTCAATTTTGGTTATTGGTAAAGATAAATTTGATAAATTAGGGTTTGTGGGGATGATTATGTAATGTAGATAAATTAGATAATAACCGA
>OGDF01000574.1_pt1 | contig 57708 bp, 62 predicted proteins | sample 1570141 | NCBI WGS metagenome assembly OGDF01 (sample SAMEA4370581, study PRJEB24528) | human gut metagenome
TGACAATAGAAATACCCCCAATAATTCGGATGTCCAAATTATTGGGGGCACTACATCATTTTAAGAGCGCTTTATTTTTTTAGTCTTCAACAATAACCACGCGACGATGTGGTTCGTTGCCTTCGCTGTAGGAGGTCACACCTTTGACCTTTTCTACAGTGATATGGATGATGCGGCGTTCTGCAGCATTCATCGGGCTGAGAGTCACACGGCGATGGGTGCGGCGGCATTTTTCTGCCATGCGCATAGCCAGATTTTCCAGCTTTTCAGCCTGGCGTTCGCGGTAATTTTCAACATCAAAGATGACACCACGATGATTTTCCAGCTTGCCGTTGATGACCAAACTCATCAAAAACTGAATGGCATTGAGGGTTTCCCCATGGCGGCCAATCAAAATCCCAACACGTTCACCCGTCACATCGAAACGAATGGTGTTGTCTTCTTCGCTGACATTGATGACAGCATCGTCCACGTTCAACGCTTTGAAAATTGGCCCTAAGAAAGCCAAGCCGACTTCTTCTGCCGTAACAGCATCCCCACTGACGGCTTCCGCTTCGGCAACAGCTTCTGACATGAAGCTTTCGTCTTTCATTGCAGTGCTGAGGTCTTCAACAATGATCTCAGTCTCTTCTTCTTCCGGTTCTGCTGGTGCAACCACCTGTACCGGTTCTTCTTCTTTGACAGCAGTCTCTGCCTGAACAGGTTCCGGCGTTTCAACCGCCACATCTGGCACATTCTTGTTCACTTCGATGATGGCGTCTTTGCTGCCAATGCCGAAAATGCCGCGGCTAGGTTCTTGGATGACCGTATAGCCGTTTTTTTCAGCATCTATTTTCCAAATATCCGCCGCCTTTTTAATGGCTTCTTCCACTGTTTTGGCGGTGATCTTCATCTTTTCAATCATTTACTAAATTCCCCCTGCAAAATCAAAACGGTTATTTTGATTTCTTTGGCGCCTGATAGGTGGCATTGCTGCCTTCTTTGCTTGGCGCCTGGTACTTCGCGTCGCGTTTTTTCGCCTTGTGTTCGTTTTTCAGCTGTTGTTTGGTCTTCTTCTTGGATGGATTCTGACCGCGCTTCTTTTCCTGTTCTTTTTCTTTTTCGCGCTCAGCAAGACGCGCTGCACGTTCTTCAGCACGCTTTGCCAATTCTTTTTTACGAATACGGTTCACAAGGAGCTGCTGGAAGACCATGAAACCAGAAGTGGTCAGCCAGTAAATAACAAGCCCGCTAGGCATTTGGGTTGCCGAGAAGAACATGATCAATGGCATGACATAGAGCATCATTTTCATGGTCATATTCATCGGATTGGATGGATCGGTTGACTGTGGATTGATGCTCATCGCAATTTTCTGCTGAATAAACATGATGATACCAAGAGCGATCGGCAACACGAAGGTTGGATCGTTGTCATTCAGGCTGTTGATCCAGAAGAAATTGGCATGATCGGTGAACTGATAGCCGCGGATGGCATAGAACAAAATATAGAGAATAGGCAGCTGAATCAGGATTGGCAAGCAGCCTGCTGCCGGTTTGACATTGTACTCCTGATAGAGCTTCATCATCTCTTCACTGAGCTTTTCGCGGTTGTTGGCATATTTCTGCTGCAGCTGCTGCAGCTCTGGCTGGATCTCGGTCATCCCAAGCATGGATTTCATCTGCATGATGGTAAGTGGCAACAAGATCACACGGACAATCAAACCCAAAATAATAATTGCCAATGCGTAGCTTGGAAAACCAACGGCTGCCGTCAATTGATACAACCCATGGATAAATTGTGTAAAAATATTAACTAAAGTGCTCAAATGGAGCCTCACTCGCACACGGCGACGAGGCGTTCACCTCCTAAGGGCCGATTCTGGTAAATTTAAGGTACCGGGTCGTAGCCACCCTTGGAAAACGGGTTGCAGCGGAGAATGCGCCACAGGGCCAGAGCTCCGCCTTTGATAACGCCGTATTTTGTGATGGCTTCATATGCGTAAGCCGAACAAGTCGGCACAAAACGGCATGTCGGCCCGCCCTTCATGGCGGACAGATACTGCTGATAAAAACGGATCATGGCTAACAGCCCGTTTTTAATGAGAGGTTTCATAAATACCGCTTCTTTCCGCAAGCTTCAGAAATTCTTTTTCTAAAGCATGATAGTCCAGGGTGACGATGTCCTTACGGGCCACCACCACCACATCATAGGCACGGAAACCTTCCCAGTGCAGACGCACGATCTCGGAAAGGCGCCGTTTGTAACGATTTCTCACATGCGCCTTGCCAACTTTTTTCGAGAGCGAAAAGCCAAATCTGGCATGACCACAGTCATTTTTCTTCATATAGATCACCATATAGGCATTGGCCTTCGATTGTTTATGATGGTAGATATGAGAAAATTCATCTCTCTTTTTGATTCTTCTTGACGAAGCAAGCATGTTTTCACACCCTTTTTTGACAATAAAGATAAAAAAGGCCTGATCCGAACGATGAAGGCCTTCTTATCTCTATCTCAAGTGTCTTTTCACAATTACGCGCTGAGCACTTTTCTTCCTTTTGCTCTTCTTCTCTTTAAGACATTGCGACCAGTTTTGGAAAGCATTCTTCTACGGAAGCCATGAACGCGTTTGTGTTTCTTATTCTTTGGCTGATATGTGCGTTTCATATTCACACCTCCTGACCTAGTTTACATGCATTTATCAATTTACTATAGAGACGTTCATTTGTCAAGATTTTTAGCGATATTTACGCGATTTTTTGCGCTTTTACGCATTATTTTCTTTTATCTTTTCTTTGTGCCGCCGCAAGCAGAAAAAATTCTTTCTATTCGCCGCGTGCTGTCATTTCTTTCTATAGAATAGATGTTTTTCTGTCGTCGCTCCCAATCATCCTCGACGGCCGCTGTTTTCTGCCAGCGATGACAGCCATCGCTGTGCGCTGACGAATGATCGTTCGACAGCGACGCGTCAACAGCGATGTTTTTTTCGCCACATCGTTTTGCGCACAACACACCCCATTTTCCACTCTTTCTGGGTAAAACTGTCGAAAACCGAGTGTTTTCATCAACATTTTTCCACACCTTTTGCCACTTTTCCACACAAAAACTGTGGAAAAGTGTATATCTGGCCCTTGACGGCGCTGGCGCCTACTAGAAAGGGTGACTGTTTATTTTTTGTTGAAATCCCTGGGCATTCTTTTTTTACCGCTTATGAAAAAAAATTTCGTTTGTGGAAAAGTTTTTTTTTAACTCTTTGGATATGTGGAAAACTTTCTCGTACTCAACGAAAATGGGGAAAAGTCCGCCTCTTTTCTCAGAGAAGCGCTGAAAAAGGTGTTGAAAACTCTGTGGAAAAGTCCATTTTTAATCCACAGAGCGCGCTTTGCAGAGGGTGCCAAAATAAAATTTGTATGCTATGATTAAGAAAGCACAAAAAATGCTGCGATTTTTTCCACAAGGCCGTCATCCACAAGATGTGGAAAACGCACATTATTGTATAGTATTTTGGAGGAACCACTATGGAACAACGTTATATGCAAGCATGGCAGACCGCCATTCTGAAAATGCAGGATGAAGTCAGTCCCTTCGTCTTTGACGCCTGGTACAGAGATCTGATGCCCATCGATTTCGTCAATAACCAGTACGTGGTCGAAGTCAACAACGACACCATGCTTCTCGGACTTACTCAGCAGGGCTTTGGGGATTCCCTGCTGCGCTGGGTGAAAATGGCGCTGGGTGACGACAAAGCGGAGATCCAATTTTTGAACAGCGAAGACGCCGCGCTTTTCCGCACCCGCATGGCTGCTATTAAAGAAAACACTGCCAGCTATGGCACACCAACCAGCGACAGCATCTTTGACAACATGGCTTGTTCGCTCAACACAGCACCACGCCTGGAAGTGCTGGACGGACACCGCCTGCAGCCGAACTACACCTTTGACACCTTCGTCATCGGCAAGAACAACGAACAGTGCCGTGCCCTGTGCAAAGCCATCGCCGACGACATGAGCCGCGATCTCAACTGCAACAAGAGCATCAACCCGCTCTTTATTTATGGAAACTCCGGCCTTGGCAAAACACACTTGCTCAACGCCATCGCCTTCCAAATTCTGCAGGCACAGCCGGAAGCAAAGATCAAGTTCACCACCTGCGAAAACTTCGTCAACGAATATATCGCATCCATCAATCCTAACCAAAACTCGGCGCCGGCCTTCCGCAGCAAATATCGCAACGTGGATGTGCTGCTTATCGATGATATCCAGTTCCTGACCGGTAAAGAAGGGACCCAGGAAGAGTTCTTCCATACCTTCGAAGAACTGCGCAACAACAACCGCCAGATCATCATCACATCCGATAAACTGCCACGCGAGATTCCGGATCTTGAAGAACGCCTCGTCACCCGTTTTGAAGGCGGCGTGCTCTCCAACATCCAGGTGCCAAACGTCGAAACCCGTATCGCCATCCTGCAAAAGAAAGCAGAAATGGAAAACGCCGTCGTTGACAACCGCATCATCGAATACATCGTCGACAACGTCGCCGTCAACATCCGTACCCTGGAAGGCGCGCTGCAGACCGTCATCAGCACGGCCCGCATCTCCAATCAGCCGATCACATTGGAATTGGCTGAACGCACCATCAAAAACAAGGTGGCTCACGAAAAACACCTGACCCAGGACATCATCATCACCAAGGTCTGCGAATACTACGGCCTGTCCCGAGAAAAGATGATGGGCACCAGCCGCAAGAAAGACGTGCTTCTGCCACGCCAGGTATCGATGTATTTCTGCCGCAGCCTCTTGGCGATGAGCCTGCCAGCCATTGGCAAGCTCTTCCGCAAAGACCACAGCACCGTCTCCAATGCCATCGACAAAATCGAAGAAGGCATGCAGCAAGACCCACTCCTGCAGAGCGATATCCACAACATTCGCCGGGCCATCGAATCGTAATCCACAGCAACATGCAAAATTCTGTTGATAATATGCAGTACATGCAGCTGGGGAAAACTTAAAGGAATAATCGGACGAAAATCCGAGTTTTCCACTGTTTTCCCATGACAAAACGACGCGCCCTTGGGATTTCTGTGGAAAACCTGCAAAAATCCGTTAAAATCGTTGAATTTATCCACAGTTTTTTCCACAGTTCCGGTTTTATTGTGGATAAATCCACAGACAAACGGTCTGTTTTGGTCAACAGCGTCAATGGTCCATCGTTTCTCACATGACAAAAAGAAGAAACCGCAAACCTGCATATTCATGCATGGTATGCATTCTGTTGAATTTTTATTCATTCTCAATTCACAAGTTTTTCCACCAAAATGTTTTCCACATGTGGACGAGCGTGGAAAACGCATCGCGTTGTGGAAGTTGTTGAAAACTGCCCTTCTCAATCCAAAGGCTTTTAGAAAGGAAAAAGCCCGCGCCCAGAGCGGGTTTGACCCAGTTTTCAACGAATCCACAGGCACTACTACTACGACTACTATAAATATATTATAGAAGGAGAAGAAGACCACCATGAAATTTACCGCCATAAAAGACAACTTGACGACGGGTTTAAACATCGTTCAGCGCGCTTTATCTGCTAAAAGCGTGCAGCCAATTCTCAGCGGTATTTATCTTTCCGCCCGCAATGGCCACCTCACCATGGTTGCCACCGATACCATCGAAAATGCCGGGCTGCGCATTCAATGCACGGTGCCCGTCGATGTGATTGAGGAAGGCGATACCGTTGTCAGCGGGAAATCATTCCGCGACTTCGTCATGCGCCTGCCAGACACCAACCTTTTATTTGAAAACACATCCTACAATGGTCAGGACAAAATGACCATTCATTATGAAGAAAACGAAACCGAAATGATCGGCTGGCCAGGCTATGAATTTCCAAAGCCACCAAAAATGGACATCCTTCATTGCATGAGCATTTCTCAGGTGACCTTGTCGGATCTGGTGCGCCAGACTTCCTTTGCTGCCCGCAAGGAAGACCTGCGCCCAATTTTTACCGGCCTGCTCTTTGAAGTCAGCGGCAACGACCTCACCGTTGTTGGCACCGACTCTTTCCGCTTGGCCATGATGGAAGAAAAGGTCAACAACGAAAGCGGCGGCGACTTCCATGTCGTCATCCCTGTGCGCGCGCTTCAAGAAGTCATCAGCGTGGTGGAAGAAGACGCCATCATCCACATTTCTGTGACCAACAACCAGATCCTCTTTGAAAGCGGCGACGTGCAGATCACCAGCCAGCTCATCAAAGGCGAGTTCCCACCTTATCGTGCGGCCCTGCCAAAATCTCACACCACCCATTTCGACATCGACCGTGCGGCGCTGCGTTCCTCCATCGATCGTGCCACCCTTTTTGGGCGCGACCGCGACGGCACCTCGGTCATCCGTCTCCATATTGAAGGCGGCAAGCTCACCATCAAGACGGCATCCGAACGTGGCCAGGTCAACGAAGCCCTGAACATCTACATGGAAGGCGACGAAGTCAATATCCTCTTCAACGCCAATTTCCTCACCGATGCGCTGACCAAGATGCACTACGACGCCCTTGACGTGGAAATGAGCGGTGACCTCGGCCCTTGTGTGTTCAAGCCAAAGAACGACGAACGCTATCTCTATCTGCTGCTGCCGCTGAGACAGTAAGATGATCCTCAAGGAACTCAGCCTCAAAGACTGGCGCAACTACGACGAGCAGACGCTCGCGCTCCATCCGACGCTGAATATTTTCCTTGGCCCAAACGGCCAGGGCAAAACCAATCTGCTCGAAAGCATTTATTATCTCTGCTACGGCAAAAACTTCCGCGGCAACAAGGACCGCGAGCTGGTACACTGGAACCGTCAGTATTTCCGGCTCGAGGCCCTTTTCATGCTCGACGAAACCAGCCGCACCCACCACCTGGAAATTTACTACGATGCTGTGCGCCGCAAAGCCATCAAGCTCAACGGCGTCAAATACGGCCGCCTGCGCAGTCTGCCGACGCGCCTGTCGGCAGTGCTCTTCACGCCTGACGACCTCGGTATCATCAAAGGCGGGCCTTCGGAGCGGCGGCGCTTCATCGACCGCGAGCTCGACGCCCTCTATGTTGACTACGACACCACCCGCCATTCCTACGAACGGGTGACCAGCCAGCGCGCCGAGCTTCTGCGCGACATTCGCCGCCATCGTGCCGACAAAAGCCTGCTCGTGCCCTGGAATCTCCAGCTGGTGGAGTTGGGCGTGCGCATGATTCGCCGGCGCATGGACCTGCTCGCCTTTCTCGTGCCGCAGGCACGGCGTGTGCATGCCTTTCTCACCGGAAACAAAGGCAGCTTCAACGTCACCTACCAATCCACCTTGGGCCAGGTGCTGCACGAAGACGATGCCGCCATGAAGACCCACTTTCTCGATCTTCTGGCCGAAGTGGAGGACGAAGAAATTGCCCGCGGCGCCAGCCTCATCGGGCCTCACCGCGACGACCTTGTGTTTTACGAAAACGGCATCGACCTGCGCACCTATGGCAGCCAGGGGCAGCAGCGCACCGCCATCCTCTCCATGAAGATGGCCGCCATCGATGCCTACGAGCAGCATCTGAGCCAGAAACCGCTGCTCCTTCTGGACGACGTCATGAGCGAGCTCGACTTCGACCGCCAGCGCGCCGTCATGGAAATCGTCATCAAAAAGAAAATACAAACCTTCATCACCGGCACCGGCCTCGATTTCACCTTCAAGAATTTCGGCTACGACCCGGTGTTCCGGATCAATGAAGGGCATATTGTTGAACAAAAATAAGCCAGCGCTAACAGACGCTGGCATTTTTTATGCCGCCGAATAACGATTCTTTATCAACATGCCTCTGCGTTGCCCTTGGCAGCGGCGATTTGTTATACTGGCAGTAAACGACAGGCGCCTTGGCGCCGAATAAGGGGGATGAACGATGAAGACAACATCGGTGGGGGTTTGTGCCCTGTTGATTTTGCTGCAGAGTGTGCTTTATGGCTTTGGTGACCCGATTTCCAAGGCGGCTTATGAGACGATGAGTGTGTATTCGCTGATGACGGTGCGCTACACCATCGCGCTGGCGGCGCTGCTGCTTATTTTTGGCCGCCGCATTGTCAGCGGCGTGCGCGCGGTGCCGGTGCGTCTTTGGCTGGTGCCGTCGCTGTGCATTGCTGGCGGCTATGTGCTCAACAACATTGCCCTTAATCTCACCACCGCCACCTCGGCGACGTTTCTGCGCTCGATGGCAATCATCCTCACACCGATCCTCGCTTTTCTCATTCATCGCACGCGCTACCGCTGGGTGCACATTCCTTTGCAGCTGCTCGTTGTGGTGGGGTTGTATCTTTTCTGTGGCGGTTTCTATGGCTTTGGCTTCGGCGAAATCGTCGGTCTTGGCTCGGCGGTGCTTTTGGCCGGCTCTCTCGTTGCCAGCGGCACGGCTATGCAGAAAATGGACGCCCTTGCCCTCACCGCTGTGCAGGCCGCGGTCAGCATGATGATGGCCCTTGTCTGCGCCTTTCTCTTTGAAGGCGGACTGACCCTGCGCGGTGCTTCGCCTACAAACTGGGCCACCATCTTTTACCTCGCCCTTGCCTGCACCTTGCTGGGCTATCTTTTGCAGAACAAGGCCCTCGAAGGCATCTCTTCCCGCACCGTTGCTTTGCTCCAATGCACGGCACCGGTGCTGACGGCGGTGTTCTCCTTCTTTCTCCTCGGCGAACGCCTCACCACCGCGGGCCTCATCGGTGCTGCTATCATCCTGCTCTGCGTCGTCGCCGAAACGCTCATCGATGCTCAGGACCCGGCGGACAGCTGAGCGTGCAACGACAAAAAGCATACAAAGGAGTGAGGACATGTTTTCAGAAGCGTTGTTGATCGGTTTGGCTGTGGGCCTCTCCCTGCTCTTTTATGCCTCAGCCCTGGTGGTGCCGCGCCTGGTGCTGTCACTGCGCAAGCGCTGGCTGTAGCGAAAAAAGAACTATGAAAAAGAATAGACATCAACGGCAGAAATCTTTATAATGGAGTAAAAGATGCATCGAACGACGAAAAGGGGGGAACCATGATGTTAAACGTGACGTCTTCGGAACCTTTTATGATTGGTATGTTTTTGGTGTTGAACATTTTGTTTTATGTGGCGGTTGTTTCGGTTCCTGTGATTTTACTGCTCATCCGCAGAAATATGATGCAGCGAATGGACGCGATTGAAAAGGAACTGCATAAGCTGAACGATTTAACCTTGCGACGCGCTGTGGTTGTGGATGTGCAGGAAAATGAATAAGGTGCTGCCTGCAGCAAAGAAAGAACCATGATGAATAAAAATCCCTGATCTGCTGATGGTTAAGCAGGTCAGGGATTTTTTGATTTTAAGGTTGTTTACGCTGTTTTGGCGGTCGTTTGCGTGGCTTTTCAACTTTTCAAGTATAAATTATGGTATAATTCTGAAAAAGATATTAAATAAAAAGGAGGCGAAAACAATGAAAAAGATGTGGCGTTATTGTGTGTTGATTGTAGGATTGGTGTTGGCAGGATGGATGAGTGTGCCGACAATGGCTGAAGCGGCGATATTGAATGTGAACGGTGAAAATTTGACCATTGAACCGTCAGGAAAAGTGCTGCTGCAGGATGGCACGACCTGGGTGTCGGAGGCATTCCTGCAGGACGAGATGTTTTTGACACTGGACAAAGAGGATGAACGGTTTACCATGACCAACGCGTATGAAGATTTCACGCTGGAAGGGGCGGTTGGTTCAAAGGTGCTGCGGCTGAATGGCGACGAAAAGCAAATGGCAGCAGCAGCGAAAAATGTCGACGGTACCTTGTATGTGCCGCTGCGTCCATTGATGGAGTGGTTTGGAGAGATTGCCTGGGATGGCAATGAGCAGGTGGTTTTCGCGCGGTTTGATTACAACGACCAGCTGAATCTTCCACAGGCGCAGCTGGCCGAAGCGCCGATGCGCTATGACATTCCAATGAATTCAGGTATTGTGCCAGATGAAAACGATGTGCCAATTTATGAGACGTCCAAAGGAATGATGATAGAGCAAAGAAACGCTGAAAATTATTTGGCTGCTGTTCGGTTGGGCAGCAAGGTGCTGATCGCACCGCAGCATGAGGGCAATGTGCTGCATGGCGGAAGCTATGCGGTCGAGGACGACTATCTATATTGGATCGAGAAGCCAAATCCAGCGATTTTGATGGCTGGCGATCCGCAGTGGTACCTCTATATTCAGGAGCGCAGGGACGGTGCAGCGCCTGTTTGTGTGGACAGTGGTTCTTACAAAGCCCTGCCGTCCGACTATGTGCTGGGAAATTGCAGCTTTAAGAACGGCAACATCATTTGGCTGCGCGGCGATAAGGACAGTGACCAGATCGAAGCGCGCCTCTATCAGCATGACACCGGCAAAACGACGGTGCTCGACAGCATTTCTGTCACGTCGAATGAAACGCTGGAAGTTGAGTTGGGCGACGAGGACGCTTTTTGGACGCGGAGCCACCTCATGGAAGGCATGCGTCAGTATGGAACACTGAAACGGATGCATTTGTCAGATGGCAGCGTTGACAATCTGTCGCAAGGTTACAATCTGCTGAGTCCGCATGTGATTGGCGACCATTTGATCGTTCGCATGAAACCGGAAGGCAACAATTTCATGCCCGATCTGGACCATCCAGGAAATGTGATCAGCACCGAACTGTGGGTCTATGACCTGGAAAAAGAAGCCTGGTCTTTCAAAGTGGACAATCATCTGGCGCTCATTGGCGAAAATCGTGTCATCAATATGCCAATTGCGTTGGATGAACGCCATATGACGGTGAGCGTTGATGATGGCAGTGGGTATCACATGCCGATCGTTGATTTGAAAACGGGCATGGTGTATGATACCGCCAACGACAGCAATGACCCTCTGCTATTCATTCCCTATGGATTGATTGGGGAAGGGGAGACTGCGATCAGAATGATTCATCCAGTTTCTGACATGGGTTCGTGCATGGCGGCGCAGCAGACCATGACAGATGGCGTTTTCAGTGATAGCTATGTGCCGATTAGGTTTGACTGGCCAATGAGCAGTGAGTAACAACATGAGGTGATTATGATGTTGGATGGTTCCTGGAATTTGTCGCTGATTGCGCTGGCGCTGCTGCAAATCTACTTTATCTGCTATTTTGCTTCGCAATTTTTAGCGAAGAAAGGCAAGAAATCGAGCCGGCGTGTGTATGCAGTGAGCGTGGCTCTTTGGGTGATTTCGGCCTGCCTGTTTGTGTATCTGCTGTTTATTCAGTAGCGATTCTCTGCGGTGGGGATGTTGATTGGCGCAGCTGGTTCTGAGCGGCTGTATATTTGTTCCCGCATTGCTGTGGTGTGGCAGTGCGGGTTTTTTGCTGCTGGTGGTGAATGATGGCCAATGACATAACGTTGTCCGTTCAATGTATTGTTATTTGCTTGTTTTTGACGTATGATTAAGAGAGAAAACATTGAATGACAAGGAGGCGGTTGTATGGCTGTAAAGGCTGATTCCAGTTTGACGATTCGTGTAAACAGTGAGGTTAAGCGTGAGGCACAGAAGATTTTTTCGGATTTGGGCCTGGATACGACGACGGCGTTCAATATTTTTTTGCGACAGGTGATTGTCTGCCGCGGGCTACCTTTTGAGGTGCGGCTGCCGGCGCACAAACCGGTAGATGTGACAACTTTGTCTGAAGAAGCCTTTCATGAGGTGTTGGAGCGTGGCTATGCTGATATGGAGGATGGCCGCGTTCAAAATGTAAAAAATGCGTTTGCTGATTTAAAAAGAGAGTTTGATTTGTGATGGCAGAGATTATTGTCACTGAACAGGCGAAGAACGATATTAGAGATATATTTTATTATATTTCTATGGAGCTTCGTGCTGAATGGTCAGCAAAGCGGCAAGCTGCCCGTATCATGAACGCGATTGAGGATCTGGCTTTTTTTCCAGAGAAGTTTCCTGTTTATCAGGTGGAGCCCTGGAAAAGCCGAGGGCTTCACTTGATGCCTGTCGATCGGTATTTGGTGGCGTATCTTGTTCAGGATTGCGGTGAGATGGTGATTGTTCTTCGTGTGATGTACGGAAAGCGTGACGTTCGTCCAATTTTGATGGAAAATGAATAAAGAAGGCAGCAGGCAATGGCCTGCTGCTTTTTTCTTGGTCGCTGATGGCGGTCTTTATGTTCAGAATAGAAAATCATTACTCGTGCGAAAAATGTGCCTTAAATTTGAAATAAGGGCGTTTTTATGGTATAATTTTACTGTTGAAAAATATTCTTGAATGAAAAAGGGTCGTTTCAGGCCCGTTTTTTATTTGTCATGAACCATTGAAAGGAGATTGTCTGTGTCAGAAACGCAAGTTAAAGAAAAGTACACCGGCGAGCAGATCGAGGTTCTGGAAGGGCTGGAACCGGTCCGCGTACGTCCGGGGATGTACATCGGCACAACCGACAGCGCCGGGCTGCATCATCTCGTCAACGAGATTGTCGATAACTCCATCGACGAAGCCCTGGCTGGCTATGGGAAGGTCATCGATGTGACCATTGAAGAAGACAATTCGATCACTGTGCGCGACGAAGGCCGCGGTATTCCAGTGGACATGCATCCAAAGATGCACAAACCGACCCTCGAGGTCGTTATGACGGTGCTCCACGCCGGCGGGAAATTCGGCGGCGGCGGCTACAAGGTGTCCGGCGGTTTGCACGGCGTTGGGATGAGCGTTGTTAATGCGCTGTCCAAAGAAATGAGCGCCGAAGTGCGCCGCGGCGGCAAGGTCTATCGTCAGACCTATGCCTACGGTAAGATCACCAGTGAGGTGGAAGTGGTTGGCACCTGTCCGGAAGAACAGACTGGGACGGTCATCCATTTCAAGCCGGATGAACAGATTTTCAAAGAAGGCACGGTCTACGATTTCAAGGTAATTTCCCAGCGTTTGTCGGAACTGGCGTTCCTGAACAAGGGCATCAAACTGACTCTTTACGACAAACGCCCTGGCGAAGAAAAAGAGCAGACCTTCTATCATCCAAACGGTATCAGCGAGTTCATTCCATTTTTGAACCGCAACAAGAAGCCGCTGCATAAAGATGTGATCATTTTCGAAAAGGAAAAGGACGACGTCATTGTCGATGTGGCGATGCAGTTCACCGATTCCTACACCGAAAACATCTATAGTTACACCAACAACATTCATACCCACGAAGGCGGGACCCATGAGTTTGGTTTCAAAACGGCGCTGACCCGTTCCATCAACGAGTATGCCCGCCGCATGAAACTGCTCAAGGACAAGGAAGACAACCTCCAGGGTGAGGACATCCGCGAAGGGCTGACGGCTGTCATTTCTGTGAAGGTGCCAAACCCACAGTTTGAAGGCCAGACCAAGACCAAGCTCGGCAACAGCGAGGTGCGCGGCATTGTCGACACCATCACTGGTGAAGCGGTGAGCATCTACCTCGAAGAGCATCCAACCGAAGCCAAGCGCATCGTCGACAAGTCGGTGAAGGCTGCGCGTGCACGTGAAGCGGCGCGCAAGGCCCGCGAAATGACCCGTCGCAAAAATGCCCTCGAAAGCACCAGCCTGCCTGGTAAGCTGGCCGACTGCTCGGTGAGCGACCCAGCATTCAGCGAACTGTTCATCGTCGAAGGGAATTCCGCAGGCGGTTCTGCCGTGGATGGCCGTGATCGCCGTTATCAGGCGATTCTGCCGCTGCGCGGGAAAATTCTCAACGTGGAAAAGGCGCGCCTGGACCGCATCCTTTCTTCCGAAGAAATTCGCAACCTGATTACGGCCATTGGCACCGGCATTGGCGACCAGTTCGATGTCAACAAGGCCCGCTATCATAAAATCATCATCATGACCGATGCCGATGTCGACGGGGCGCACATCCGCACCCTGCTGTTGACGCTGCTTTATCGCTACATGCGTCCGCTCATCGAAGCCGGTTATGTGTACATTGCCTGCCCTCCGCTGTACAGCGTTAAGCGCGGCAAAAAGAAACAATATCTCTACGACGATAAAGCGCTCAAAGAATTCCTCGCCAGCGAAGGCAAGGACATCGACACCGCCAAGGGCATTCAGCGCTACAAAGGGCTTGGGGAAATGAACCCAGAAGAGCTCTGGGAAACGACCATGAACAATGAAAACCGCATTCTGCTCAAGGTCACCCTCGACGACGCCCTGGCTGCTGACGATGTGTTCTCCATCCTCATGGGCGAACGCGTCGAGCCACGCCGTGAGTTCATCACCGCCAATGCGCGCTACGTCAACAATCTTGATATCTAAGGAGGCTTTTTATGGACAACAACTATACCCACGGCACCATTGAAAGCCGCAATATTATCGATGAAATGAAGGAATCGTTCATCGACTATTCCATGAGCGTCATCACCAGCCGTGCGCTGCCGGATGTGCGCGACGGTCTCAAGCCGGTACACCGCCGCATCCTCTATTCCATGTATAAAACCAACATGACGCCGGACCGTCCACACAAGAAATCCGCCCACATCGTTGGGAACGTGCTGGCCAACTACCATCCACACGGCGACGCTGCCGTGTACGACGCGATGGTGCGTTTGGCGCAGGATTTCAGCATGCGTTATCCGCTGGTTGACGGCCAGGGGAACTTTGGGAACATCGATGGTTACCAGGCTGCTGCTCAGCGTTACACCGAAGCGCGCATGGCCAAGCTGGCCCAGGAAATGCTGCGTGACATCGAAAAAGAAACCGTCGATTTCATGCCAACCTACGACGAATCCAGCGAAGAACCGGTTGTACTGCCAGCACGTTTTCCAAATCTGCTCGTTAACGGCACCTCCGGGATCGCTGTCGGGATGGCGACCAACATGCCACCGCATAACCTGCGTGACGTCACCGACGCCATCGTGGCTCTGATCGACGACCCAACCATCTCCGATGAAAAGCTGGCCAACATTGTCAAAGCGCCGGACTTCCCTACCGGCGGCATCATCATGGGCCTCTCCGGCGTGCGCGATGCCTACCTCACCGGCCGCGGCGCTGTCACTGTGCGCGCTCGCACCTCCATCGAAAAGATGGCCAATGGCAAGAGCCGCATCATCGTCACCGAGATTCCTTATCAGGTCAACAAAGCCCGCCTCGTGGCTAAAATTGCTGACCTCGTCAAAGAAAAGACCATCGATGGCATCACTGCCCTGCGCGATGAATCCAACCGCGAAGGCATTCGCATCGTCATTGAAATGCGCCGCGATGTCAACCCACAGGTCGTGCTCAACCAGCTGTTCAAGCACACTTCCCTGCAGGACAATTTCAACGTCATCAACCTGGCGCTGGTCGACGGCGTGCCAAAGATTCTCACCCTGCGTGAGATCATGGTGCTCTATCTCGACCATCAGGAAGATGTCATCGTGCGCCGCACCCGCTACGATCTGCGCAAAGCCGAAGAACGCGCGCACATCGTCGAAGGCTTGAAGATCGCCGTTGACAACATCGACGAAGTCATTGCCATCATTCGCTCTTCCTATGACGACAACGAATCCAAGGAACGCCTCGGCAAACGCTTTGGCTTGTCCGACCGCCAGGCACAGGCTGTCATCGAAATGCAGCTGCGCCGCCTGCAAGGTTTGAATGTCGAAAAACTCGAAGAAGAATTGGCCGACTTGCACCGCCGCATTGCCGAATACAAGGCCATTCTTGCCGATGAAAACAAGGTCAAGCAGATCGTCCGCACCGAGCTGTCAGAGATCGCCGACAAATACAGCGACGAACGCCGCACGGAAATCTCCTTCTCCAAGGACGACATCAACGTTGAAGACCTCATCGCCGAAGAAGACATGGTCATCACCATCAGCCATGCCGGCTACATCAAGCGCATGCCGATGGACAGCTACCGCAAACAGAAACGCGGCGGCCGCGGTGTGAATGCGTCAAAGATGAAGGACGACGACTTCATTGAAAACATCTTCATCACCACCACCCACCACATGATGAACTTCTTCACTAACCGTGGGCGCGTGCTTCGTCTCAAAACCTTCGAAATCCCTGAAAGCAGCCGCGGCGGCCGTGGCACCGCCATGGTCAACCTGCTCAAGCTGGGCAAGGGCGAAAAAGTCACCACTGTGCTGCCATGGCGTGAAGAAGGCACCACAGGCTATCTGACCTGCGTCACCGCCAAAGGGATGATTAAGAAAACCAACATTGCTGAGTACCAGCATGCGCGCAACGACGGCATCAAGGCCATCAACCTGCGCCCAGGCGACGAACTCATCGATGTGCGCATCACCTCTGGCGAGGACGAACTCATTCTCGTCAGCAAAAACGGCAGCGCCATCCGCTTCCAGGAAAGCGATGTCAACCCAACTGGCCGCAGCACCGCCGGTGTGCGCGGCATGCGCATCGAAGACGGCGACAGCGTCGTCGATATGGACATTGTGCGCGACGACTGCGACCTGCTCGTCATCAGCGAAAATGGTTACGGCAAGCGCACGCCGCTCAGCGAATACCATCTTCAGGCCCGCGGCGGCAAAGGCGTCATGACCCTCAAAGTCAGCGACAAGACCGGCGCTGTGACCTCGGCCCTCGTGGTTCGCGGCAACGAAGAAATCATGGTCATCAGCCGTGAAGGCACCCTCATTCGCACCTCTGTCAGCGACATCAGCGTGCTTGGACGCGCCACCCAGGGCGTCAAAGTGATGCGTTTGGATGATGGCGACGCCGTCATCGACACCGCGCCATTTGTCGATGAGGATGATGATTGATCCTATATGACACCGATATCATTGGTCAAAAACCTGAGAATTGTAAAATTTGACGGTTTTTGACCAATTTTTTTCACTTTTTTGTTATATCCTGATGGTATTCAACAAACACATGTGATATGATTAATATACGAAAAACCAATGTTAAACTCTAAATGAGCGAGGTGAAAATCACATGTCAATCGGAAAACGTTTGGAAGAGCTCATCAATTATCGTCACACAAATGTGAACCGTGTTGCGCGAGAAGCGGGAATCAGCCCACAAACCATTTATGGCATCATCAAACGCGACAATACGAAAGTAGACATCAATATCCTGATGGCACTCTCCAAAGAGTTGAACGTGACGCTGGATTATTTTTCCGGCGGTCCCCTTGACGCCACGGAAGTTGACGTCGAAACGTTCGTCAGCCGCTATCGTCAATTGGATGCACATGGTAAGACCGTTGTACAGTCTCTCATTGATTTGGAACTGGAACGCATCGTTGAAATTGAAAAAGGAAATCTGCCGGGATGACCGGCCAGCCTAACAGGACCGTCAGAGAAAAAAAGATGGCCCTGTTTTTTTGTAACCATTTTCATCCAGTAACACCCATTGACGCGGCACACGTCGGCTGATATGCGATCATCCACATATGGCGTTTGTGGCAGCGCTCTTATTTTTTGTGCTTGCTTAGCACCGCCGCCGTTTTGCATTCCTGAGAACGGCGGTGTTTTTGTGTGCAGCGCATCGTTTTAGAATTTCTTTACCAAAGATATATTAAACAGTGTATAATATGGTTACAGAAAAACTGGCCGACCCACCGTTGGCCAAAGGAGGAACGACCCATGCGCTGTGCCATTTGCGACGACGAAACCATCGACATTCAACCCATCGAAGCCTTTTTGCAGGCTCGCCACCACGATGTGGACCTTTACGACAGCGGCGAAGCCCTTCTCGCTGCCTATAAAAAGGCTGGCGTGCGCTACGACGCCCTCTTTCTCGATATGGAAATGAACGCCCTCAACGGCTTCGACACCGCCAACGCCATCTATGCCATCGACGACAGCGTGCTTGTCGTCTTTGTCACTAGCCACGACCAGTACGTGTTCGAATGCTTCAAATGCAACCCTGTGTGGTTTCTGCGCAAGCCCGTGCAGGAAAACGCGCTCACCGATGCCGTGCAGGCGCTGGAAAAACGCCTCACCAGCCAGCGCCGCGCCTTCACCTTTAGCGACAGCCGCCAAAGCGTGCGCCTGCGCCTGGACGACATCCTCTATGTGGAAAGCCTCGACCACCAGCTCACCCTCCACACCAAAACCGGCGACACCTACACCCTGCGTCGCACCATCAAAGACCTTGCCGATGAGCTGGGCAGCGACCAATTTTGCCGCATCCATAAATCCTACCTCGTTAATTTGGAATACGTCATCGGCATCGTCGGCGATGCGGTGGTGATGCAGCATGGTCAGGAACAACTGCCTGTTGGCCGTGCTTACAAGCAAAGCGCCAATGCAGCGTTTCTGGCGTATAAAAAGGAGCGTGTTCGAGGATGAGTAGTCTTACATTATTTTCTGAAATAATATCAACATTTTCAGAAGCGCTTATGTTTTTCTTATTGTTTGAAGCGTTCTTAAGACGTCGAAAAGACTTCTATTTTTTGTATTACATAGTTGGAATTATTGGTGTAACAATAGCTCTGATCATCTGTAATCATTTTTTAATGTATACTTTGTTGAATATTCTGGGAATGATTGTTGTTGCTTCAATTGCATCTACTTTGTATAAAGGTCGTATATATACAAAAGTTATTGCAATTATCATTGGCATTTTCATTAGCGGAATTTGTGAAACATTTATTTTATATATTGAAACACTGGTTTTTAAAACCAGTGTCACCAATATTATCTATATTTCGGAATATCGTTTGCTTGGAGTAATTTTATCAAAAACGCTTGGTATTGCTATTTGCAATGCGATTCGTGTTAAATTAAAAACGAGACAGTTGATGTTAAAACCAGTGTATTGGTTTTTATTTTTATTATTGTTTATTAATGCAGTAATCGTAGCGTTTTTATTTTTCAGAATGAATTTTGAGCTTGGTGACTTATATTATGAAAAATTGTCCATCAGCAGTTTAATTGGACTGTTTTTTAGTACATTTTTTGCATTGTACTTATATGAACATATGGCGGAGCAGAATCAAATTATTCGTGAACAAGAGCAATTTGAGCAGCAGATGAATAGTCAACTTAAACATATGGATGAAATCATTTTGCAACAGAACGAATTGCGGCGATTCAAGCATGATATCAACAACCAGATTGTTGCGCTGGAAAGCTATTTTGAGAGTGGCGACTTAGAAGGCGGCCGTCGGCATATGGCTGCCCTCAGCCAACAGTTTCGCGCCACCGGTGCAACCATCAACACCGGCAACAACGCGCTGGATGCCATTCTCAGCACAAAAAAATCCCTTGCCGAAAGCAAGGGCATCGTGTTCAACACCGAGATACGCATTTCTGAGCGCCTGCCTCTTGATGCGAAGGACCTCTGCATCATCTTTGGCAACGCGTTGGACAATGCCATTGAAGCTTGTGACCGCCTGCCGGAGCACGCCGAGAAACGCATTGACCTGTTGCTGGTGCAAGATGCGCACGCCCTCTTTTGCACCCTCAGCAACACCGCGCCAGCCAACAACGACCGCCGCTTCACCACCAGCAAAGCCGATACAATTAACCATGGCTTTGGCCTGCAAAACATCCGCGACGCCCTGGCAAATTATGACGCCGAGCCATTGATTGAACAGGAAGATGAAACATTTTCTCTGTCGTTTAACATCGTTCTACAATAATAGAAAAAATCGATATCGTGCCTGCAAGTCTATGGACTTGCAGGTTTTTTGTCGTTTACGTCATAAAAACGTCGTTTACGACACTTTCCCGCACAGTGGCAAAAATGGTGCTATAATCCGAGCAAAAGAAAGGGGGATAGTCATGAATATATTGGCTGTGCGTACAGCGGATTTTTTGCTTGCTTGTGGTGTGATTAAACAAAAAGACATTAGCATTTATCGATATGGATTGGAAGTACTTTATTTATCTGTGTTGGAAGTGATGAGTATCCTCTTACTGGCGGTATGGGTGGGAAATTTTTTTGAAACCTTACTTTATTTCGCTGCGTTTATTCCACTGCGGTTGTTTGCTGGAGGCTATCATGCCAATACACGCCTGGGATGTTATTTTGTATCGCTTGGTGTTTATGGTGCATTTAGTGTGGTGGTTGCTTTTGCAACGATATCGTATCTTTGGTTGGTGTTGCTTGCAATGATAGCTCTGGTTATTATCTGGCGATATGCACCTATTGTCCATAGAAATCATAAGATTAGCCAAAAAGATTTGTTTTCAGCAAAATTTATTAGCCAAAATTTAGCTTTGGTGGAGCTATTAGTTGTAATTGTAGTTGGTTTTTTTTCAATACAAATTTCTTTTGTAATAGCTTTGAGTCTGTTATCGACAGCATTATCAATTATTGTAATATTTTTTTTGAAATAAATTATTAAGGATTGAGGCGAGAGAATGTTTTTAAAAAAAAGTGCCTTTATATTGGCTAAATGTGCATTATTTTGTTCTGTTATTTGTACTAATTGTATATGTACTTTTTCTTTCTATGAACCAGAACAACCCGAAGAATTGGAACGTTTAAAAATCAACCGTTGCTTATAATAAGGCTTTTCCAATCTTTTATTTCTATCTGTGGCATAGGAAAAAGATTGTTGAAGTACAGTTGCTATAGTAGTGTGAATTCAGAAAGAAGGTGAGTATTGAACGTAATTTGATGTTATAGTGCTGGCAATAATGAATTATTTTTTGAAAGGGAGATCAAAATGAACAAATTTTCAAAGAAACTTGTTGCATTGATCATGTGCGGTGCATTGCTTGTTCCTGCAGGTGCGATGGCAGGTGAAGTGGATGCATCGTCCAATGAAACGGTGAGTCTTGCCGATTATGAAAACTACATCAAATCTACAAATGGTATTGCTTCAAGAAGCGCAAGCAGTAATTTAAGTGTTCAGGCATTTGACTATATGGAAGCGTCTATGGAAGAAGCTGAGTTAAGCAACATTTTGGCTGATTATCAAGAAGTTGCTGGAAGCCGAGAAAAGACATATGAAATGTTTGAAGCAAATCTTAATGGCACTTATCAGGAAGTTGAAGCTAATGACTTTAGTGAGGAACAGGCTGCCCAACTTTTCCAGTCGTCTGCAGATTTAGAAACTGGGAATGCTGAAGTGACAGAATTTACACCTGTTGATCCAGATAAATATCCGGCTCCTCCTCATGGTGATAATAGTATTAATACGGTAGATGCTTCTGTAAGTTTGCTGAGCAACAGCGATATTAGTGTAGGACGTGATAATTCCATAGATGGTTCAGGTATTGGCTATGAAGTAAAAAGTTTGGCAGGGTACAATAAAACAACTGCGTATTTCTATCCTGGGCAGTGTAATATTAATCGCAATGGCCAAGGCGGTATCGCTGCATATATGTTCTATACATTTGCTGGCGGTGGCGGCGTTCAGGATTTGGGCGTTGGCTATATGAATGGTTATTGGCAGCCAGTCGTTAATGGCACATGGACTGGTTGGGCAACAGGTGGTGCACATCTGACAACTGGCGATAAATTGTATTTTAAAGTTTGGATTGGCACCGATCAACAGCTTTATTTCCAGGGGATTGATGGAGATAATTTTAATAATATTATCTTCCAAGGAACCTATACAACATGGAATATGCTTCCAGCAAGTGGATCAGGTGTAACAATTAATCGTCAGATTTCTTATGCTGCTAATAGTGGTTATCAATATGACAATTCTGGCTATTATTTAAGAAATGCTCGTTTTGATCAGGCTTATCTTTACAACAATACTTCCTATGCTCAGTTCAATTCTTCAAATACTGATAGCACCAGACGCGGCAAATTTGGTACTTCTTGGGCTCCAAATAGTAATGTAACGATCAATTCGAATACGCATTGGTATTCTGAAAATGTTACTATTGATTTAACCTAAAGGATGTCTATCATTCACTCGCCCATGATTTTTCAATGGGCGAGTAATTTTATTGTTCATATTATAAAAATGCTGTTTACGTCCTTTTTTATCCACAGTGATAAAAACATGGTATAATTAAAAAAATAAAAGATGAGAAAGGATGATGACTTATGAAAAAAAAGAATCGTTTAACGGCTGTTGTGTTGACGGCTTTGATGGGGATTGGCGCTTTTCTGCCAGCTGCAAAAGCGGATGCAGCTGATATTCAGCCGCTGCCATTTCCTACGTATGTGAATGGATCACAGGTTGTGATCAACAATGCACTGCTTTATGGGGGGCATACTTATGTGCAGTTGCGCGAGCTGGCTGGGGTGACCAATATGGGCATTGAGTTTGTCAGTGAGCCTTCCCTGGAGCCTGGCGGTGGGCTGCCACAGGGCATCAGCATTGATCAGCCAACGTTTGTTTATGTGAAAGATGACGTGTATAATTGGAGTGGGGCCATGGGGTCAGACAAGTATTTCCAGGGCGTAGATATTACGACGTTGTTCAGCCGTTACAACCTCCGCGAGGGAAATTTCACCTATGGTTTTGATCCGATTGATGGCACGTTTGTAGCGAATGGTCAAGAAGTATCGATTAAGACATTGACGAGTAACGGCAAAATTTACACGACCGTTGATGAATTCCGTGATAAGATCCAGCCATATCTGGTGGATATGTGCATGCAGTAAGTTTTATGATTTTATACAGGCGTCTTGGGATGGGCGCAAGGTGCGGCATGGTTCTGCCGCACTTTTTTGCAGGGAGGGTGAAGACTGATGGATGTGTTGGAGTATAAGGGCTATGTCACAAAGGTGCATTATGATGCCGAGGCGCAGGTGCTGTATGGCAAGGTGCAGGGGATTGTGGATGCGGTGAATTATGAGAGTGCAACGATGGACGGTGTGGAAGCGGCGTTTCATGATTCGGTGGACCGGTATCTGGCGTTTTGCGCAGCGGTGGGGCGGCGGCCCTGCAAGGCGTTCAAGGGGCAGTTTAATGTGCGCATGAAGCCAGCGCTGCACAAGGCCATGGCAGCCTGGGCGATGGCACACGAGACGACGCTGAATGCAGCGGTGGAAGAAGCGGTGCGCACGTTTTTAAAACGCGAGCAGGAAACCGCAGACACTGAACAGGCGCAGAATGAGGGGATGGCCTAAGGTGCTTCCAGAGACGAAACAATAAAAACCAGCCGTGGGGCTGGTTTTTTTGTGTGGACGATTAGCGCCAGGAGACGTCGATGCCAAACCATTTGAGTAGGTAGTACCAAATGGCTTCGCTGCCAAAGATGACGATGCCGTAGAGCACATAGAAGCCGACAAAAACGGCGAGCAGCAGTTTCCATTTTCTGGCCAAGGCAGCACAGATCATGGCTGCGTAGTAGAGGACGTAGATGCCGTCTATGCCTAGGATGGTGATGTTAAAGATGGAGAGAACGAGCCCTTCAAACAAAAACCAGGCTGCAAAAAAGCCTGCCATGATATAGGCCATTTTGCCAAGGCGTGTTTGCTGCTGCCAGTGTTCGCGACAGTAGGCGCGGCGTATGCTGCGATAGTGGGCGCGCATGTTCCAGCAGGCTGCGATGCGTGTGCATAAGGTGGTCCGCCGAGGCGGTGGGTCATCTTGCGGTGTGTTCCTTTTCATAGGTAGACCTCCTTTGTGATCGGGCGCGTCGCCGCTTGTTCCCCTCAGCAGCGGCACGCCTGTATGCAGTTTATTGTGCGCTTAGTCTAACACAGGAGGGCAGCGGAGGCAATGTGAAAGCGCAGGCGATGGCTACGCGCGCTCGGCGGCGGTGGCTTCATGGGTGCACAAGCCTGTGTATTCCTGCCAGAGTGTGACGAGTTTTTCGAGAACGTCGTCGGGCTGTGACCATGGTTTGCTGGTGTGTTCACAAAAGAGCGCGGCCACGCCCTGACTGATGTCTTGGATGGTCAGGGTGTCGAGTTCCCGCCAGTGCAGAAACAGGTATTGGTTCAGGGCGTGTTCTTCCTCCGGTTGGATGCGGTATTTGATGAGGGTTGATTGGTAGGTTTCAAGGCCTGCTTTTTCGCAAAGATCGTCGATCACGTTCATGATCCAGGACAGTTCGGTGAGAACCTCGTTGGTCAAATTTTCTTTTTGTAATCCAGCCATGGTGATTGCTCCTTTTTGGTCTTCTTATAAAATAAAGGTACGATGTGTGGTCGTGCCTTTTGGTGTTTAATGTGGAGTGTTTGCAGAGTCGGCGAGAGCGTCGAGTTTTTTGCTGAGTTCATTCAGTTTCAGGTCTTCGATTCTGTTGAGCTGCGTTTGCAGTGCTTCGATGCGCTGCCGCTGCTCATCAAATTTGTCAAATATCTTCATAATGATGACGGTAGGCGTCATGATCAAGAAGAAGATAATAATGATGATGATGACGACACCCATGATGAACCTCCTTATTTTTCAGATTCAAGATCGATCACATGCTGCACGCCGTCGCTGTCGGTGGCGATGAGCTGACCGTCCACCATATCAAGGGTGCAGGTGTTGACGGCGAAATCCAGGGTGTAGGTCTTGGTGTCGCCGCCGATGGTGGTGACACGGAGGACGTTTGGCTGGATGATGTCGCTCCAAGGGCCGGCGCTGGTACCAGTGGTGTGGTAGAGGGTGTTGCCGTCCACATAGAAGGACGAGGTGCCGTTGATGGTGGCGATTTTTGTCATATGGTCGCCGTCATCCCGGAACAGCGGGCATTGCTGGCTGTGGTTGTTGTTGTAGTTGATGGCGACATAGCCCACGCCATCGATGACGCGCTGCTGCATGATAACATCTGATTTGCCAAAGATGGAGACGTCGCTGCCTTCTGGCATGGCGACTGGGGTGATGCCATCAGCTGTGGCGCGCAGCAGGCTGTTGCCGAGCACGCAATAGGTTGGCGCATCGCTGTTATAAATCCATACGGTGCGGGAATCATTGTCCCAATAAATTTGGCCGTAGAGCTCGGTAAAATCGCGGGCTGGCAGGTAGGTGCGGTCGTTTTTCAAGGTTGGCAGGGTTTCGAATGTTCCCGCTTGACCGTTGGCAGTGTAATTGGCGCTGCCCACCTGCAAGGTGACGTCTACGGTGCCGTCGGCGTTGGTAATGTGAATGCTGCCGTCAGGCTGCCAGTCGGTGGCATAGCCCATGGATTCGCTGACGATGCGCAGCGGAATCATCGTGCGGCCGGCGTCGTTGATGTAAGGCTGGCCGGTGGCTTCATCGGCTGAAATAGTCGCATCACCAACCATCAGGCTGACATCGGTGCTGTCGGCCAGGGCGGCGGTTGGCAGTGCCAGAAGAGCGGCACAGGTGATGGCGGTGATATATTTTCGTGTGTTCATGATGGGTTCTCTCCTTTTGTTCATGATTTTAATCTCGAATTTTATGAATATCGGCGTCGAGATCGTCTTTCCAGTAGTATAAGAAATCGTGGTCGTCTTCATAGTCGCTGCGTTTAAGCTGGCTGTAGGCGTAGGTGGTGCGCCAGGCCGATGGGTCGTCGTTGGCGGCCAGTTCCTGCAGGACTTTGTCGCCGCCGCGGCCTGTGTCGACGATGTTGTTGATGAGTTCCCAGTTGCGGCCATTTTTGACGAAGATGTAGCCTTCGTGGTTTTGAGCCAGCACGTCGTTGGTGTCAGGGTTTTTCATTTCAAAAGAAATGATGACTTTGGCGGTGTCGTCTTTAAGGTCGAAGGTGTCATAGCGCAGATAAGGCGCGGCTTTGGAAAAATTCTGGTCTCTGTAGGTGAGAGCGATGTATTGAATGCGGGCGTCCAGCTCGGCTTCCAGGTCGGGCTCGCTGTCGCTGATCCCATCACCATCAACGACGCCGATGTAGCCGTTATATGGGCGGTTAAAGATGGTGAGCACATAGCTCTCGACCTCATCGGTGATTTTTTTCGCGTCGGCAGCCTGGGCCTTGTCCACCTGAACGGCGCTTCGGTCGACATAAAAGCTGAAGCCGTCTTTGCCGCTGATTTTTGTGTAGTTTGCATCGCTGGTGTCCGTGCTGCAGCCGCAAAGCGTCAGCCCAAGGCTGAGCAGCAGCACCATAGGCAGAAGTCGTTTTAGCATGATGGATTCTCCCTTTCTGTGGTTTGTGCATCGCACAAAACCGTCCCCTCGTTGTATTGATTTGGTTTATTATAAACGATTGGGCTTCCATTTTTGCTAATTGTTCATAAATGATTTCTTAATTTTTTATGAACATGCTGTTGGCGCTGTGGGGATGTTGGCCGTTGTTTCATGCTCTGCCAGAAAGGTGCGCACGGCTTCTTCCATGGCGGCGTTTAAGGTGATGTCGTGTTCCATTGCCCACACAGCCATGGCTTTGTGCATGGCTGGTTTCATGCGCACATTGAACTGGCCTTTGAAGGCCTTGCAAGGGCGGCGTTTCACCGCTGCGCAAAACGCCAGATAGCGGTCCACCGAATCATGAAACGCTGCTTCGACGCCGTCTATGGTGTCGCTTTCGTAATTCACAGCATCGACAATGCCTTGCACCTTACCGTAAAGTTTCTTTGTTTCCACGTCGTAGTGTACTTTGGTGACATAGCCTTTGTATTCCAGAACATCCATGGTTCGTCCTCCTTTTTTCAAAATGACGCAGCGGATGGTGGCTGCGTTTGGTGTGTTGGTTGTTGCTTACGCACCAAGATCGATCACATGCTGCACGCCGCTGCTGTCGGTGGCGATGAGCCGACCGTTCACTTTATCGAGGGTGCAGGCGTTGACGGCGAAGTCCAGGGTGTAGGTCTTGGTATTGCCGCCGATGGTGGCGGCGTAGAGACGGTTTGGCACGATGGGGTTGTGCCAAGGGCCGGCGTCTGTGCCGTCGGTGTAATAGACGGTGTTGCCATCAACATAGACAGACGATGGGTAGACGCTGGTCAGGTACGTGAGGTAGCCTTCATTCACCCGAAACAGCGGAACCGGTGAGGCGTTGTCCTGACCGTTGCAGGCGATGGCAAGGTAGGTGGTGTCGTTGATGGTGCGGTTCACACAGATGGCGGTGCCGGGCGTGGCATCATTCGGCACGTAGCCGTCCGGCATGGCAAGCGGCTGGATGCCTTCCGCGGTGGCAGCCATGAGCTTTGTGCCAAACACCTGGTATTGGATGCTGTTGCCCTGCGTGATCCAGACGGTGCGGCTGGCGTTGTCCCAGTAGATGCTGCCGTAAAGCTCCGAAAAATCGCGGGCGGGCAGATAGGTGCGGTCGTTTTTCAGGGTTGGCGCTGTTTCGAAATGACCGGTTTTGCCGCCAGCGGTGAAAGCTGTGCTGCCAATTTTCATGGTGACGTCCAGGGTGCCTGTCTTATTGGTGAGATGAATGCTGCCGTCGGGCTGCCAGTCGGTTCGGTAATGAAGCGCCGTGTTCACCAGACGCAGCGGAATCATTGTGCGCCCGGCGTCGTTGATGTAGGCTTCCCCTGCCTCGGCGCTGCCGCCAATGTAATGATCGTTGACCAATAGCCGCAGATCGGTGCTGTCGGCCCAGGCGGCGCTCGGCGCCAGCAAAAGCGCTGCGCAGGTCAGGCTGGCCAGTAATTGTTTCCTTTTCATGGTGATCCTCTCCTTTGCAATAAACGGTCATCAATCATAGAGACTATTCTGTCTTTTAAATAAATTATACCACCATCGCAGCCATTGTGCGTCAATACGGCGCAATCCGTCGTTTTTTAGACGTAAACGGCAGAAAATAGCTGCTATTCGCCGTCGTCAGGAGAAAAAAGCAGCGACAAGATGCCAAGCGAACGAGAAAAAATGATGGTTTTTCTGTTTTCGATGGCGAAAAAAGCGGAAAACATGGTAAACTATGGAGAGATTATTACGAAGAAATGAGGGATCATCATGGGTGTGAGCGATACGATTGCTGCAATTATTACGGCGCCTGGGCGGGCGGCGGTCGGAATTATCCGGTTGAGCGGTCCGGAGGCTGTGGCTGTGGCAGCAGCGGTGTATGAAGGCGGGGCGGATTTGGCGTCCTGCGCGAGCCACACGATCCATTTTGGCTGGGTGCGCGATCCAGCGAACGGCCGCCGCATTGATGAGGCGCTGTTTTTATTGATGCGCGGGCCAAAGAGCTACACCGGCGAGGATGTGGTGGAGATTCAGAGCCACGGCGGCCATGTGTCGACGCAGGAGATTCTGCGGCTTTTGCTGCGCCAGGGGGTGCGGCTGGCCGACGCTGGCGAGTTCACGAAGCGGGCCTTTATCAACGGCAAGCTGGATTTGACACGCGCCGAAGCGGTGATGGACATTGTGGATGCCGAAAGCGACGCGGCACTGTCGCAGGCGCTGGCCCAGAAGAGCGGCGTGCTGGAAGAACGCATTCGCACGGCGCGGGAAGCGGTGCTGGAGCTGGTGGCGTTCATTCAGGCGGATCTGGATTATCCCGAGGACGATATTGAACGGCTGAGTGACGAGGAGCTTGCGGAGCGGGTGCAGGCGGTGCGCGGCGATTTGGCGGCGCTGATCGCCACGGCGCAGCGCGGGCGCATGTTCCGTGAGGGCATCAAGATGGTGATTATGGGCGCGCCAAACGTGGGCAAGTCGAGCTTGCTGAACGCGCTTTTGGGGCGCGAGCGCGCCATTGTGACGGACATTGCTGGTACAACGCGCGATGTGGTCACCGAGCATTTGACGATTCACGGCGTGCCGGTAGAAATTCTCGATACGGCGGGCATCCGTGCCACTGATGACCAGATCGAGGCGATTGGCGTGGAACGCGCCAAGGCTGCCAGCCGTGAGGCGGATGTGGTGCTGTATGTGATTGCGGCAGACCGCGGCCTGAACGAGGAGGACCGCGAGAGCCTGCAGGCGCTGGCAGGCAAGGCGACGATTCTGGTAGCGAATAAGAGCGATCTGGCGCCAGATGCGGCGCTGCCTGAGGATGTGCCGACGGTGCGCATTTCTGCCAAACTGCAGGAAGGCATTGAGGCGCTGGAAGAAGCGGTGGCGCATTGCATTTTGGCCGACGAACGCGTGGGCTCCGGCGATGAGGCGGTGGTCTCGAACGCGCGCCATTTGGCGCTGTTGGAACGCTGTGCCGCCGATTTGGAGAGCTTTTTGGAAGGGCTGTCGCTGGGCATGAGCAAGGACATTCTCGTGATCGATTTGCAGAACGCCTGGGAAAACCTGGGCTTGATCAGCGGCGACACGGCCTCGGAGGATCTTATCGATACGATCTTCTCGAAATTCTGTTTAGGAAAATAGGAGCACTTTTATTATGGAAAGAATATACGATTATCCGACTGCTTACGACGTGATCGTCGTAGGCGGCGGTCATGCTGGCTGTGAAGCGGCGCTGGCCTGTGCCAAGCTGGGGCATGAAACGCTGCTGTGTACGATCAGCCTCGATCATATTGCGCTGTTGCCATGCAATCCTTCCATTGGCGGGCCAGCCAAGGCACATTTGGTGCGCGAGCTGGATGCGCTCGGCGGCAGCATGGGCGAAGTGGCGGACGAATGCTTGATTCAGATGCGTGTGCTGAACACGTCCAAGGGGCCAGCGGTGCATTCGCTGCGCGCGCAGATGGACAAGGAGCTCTATCGCCACACGATGACGAAGCGGCTGGAGCACACCGATCATTTGACGATCAAGCAGTTCATTGCTGAGGAGCTTTTGATTGAGGACGGCGCCGTCTGCGGCGTGGTGGACCATACGGGGATTGCTTACCATGCCAAGCGTGTGATTCTCTGCACGGGCACCTATCTCAAGAGCCGCGTCATCATTGGGGAATACAGCGAAAACGCTGGCCCACAGGGACAGCTGCCAGCGAACCACCTTTCAGACAGCCTGCGTGCAGCGGGCTTTGATGTGGTGCGCTTCAAGACAGGCACCCCGGCGCGCGTGGATGTGCGCAGCGTGGACTTTAGCAAGATGGAGGTGCAGCCAAGCGACGCCAACGACATGCACTTTTCCTTCTGGCACAACCATGATTATGACAACGGGCTGGAAAAGGTGAGCTGCCACCTTACGTACACAAACGCCGAGACCCACGCCATCATTCGTGCCAATCTGGATCGTTCGCCGCTCTATTCGGGCTTTATTGAAGGCACGGGCCCACGCTACTGCCCATCGATCGAGGACAAGGTGGTGCGTTTCAGCGACAAGAGCCGGCACCAGCTGTTCATTGAGCCGGAAGGGCTGGGCACGACGGAGCTCTATGTGCAAGGCTTTTCCTCAAGCCTGCCGATGGATGTGCAGCTGAAGATGATTCATACACTGCCGGGGCTGGAACACTGCGAGGTGATGCGTCCGGCCTACGCGATTGAGTACGACTTGGTGGACCCACAGGAGCTGCGTCCAAGCCTTGAGACAAAGCGCGTCAAAGGGCTGTACTGCGCCGGGCAGATCAACGGCACCTCGGGCTACGAAGAAGCTGCGGCCCAGGGGCTGATGGCAGGCATCAATGCGAGCCTGTCGCTGCGCGGGCGCGAGCCGCTGGTGCTGGGGCGCCATGAGGCTTACATCGGTGTGCTGATCGACGATTTGGTCATCAAGGGCACCAACGAGCCGTACCGCATGCTGACGAGCCGCTGCGAATACCGCCTGCTTTTGCGTGAAGACAACGCAGATCGCCGCCTTTGTGAGTATGGCCACGAGGTGGGGCTGTTGTCGGATGAGAAGTACGCCCGCTATCAGGCGCGCTGGGCAGCCATTGAAGCTGAAATCGAGCGCTTGCGCACGACGACGGTGCATCCTGACGAGGTGCAGGCGATGCTCGATGCCTGCGAGAGCGAGCCATTGCGCCAGGCAACAAAGCTGGAACACCTGCTCAAGCGGCCAATGGTGCATTATGCAGACTTGCTGGCCCATGGCTTTGGCGATGAAACGCTGACGCCAGAGGTGACCTCGGAAGTAGAAATCATCATTAAATATTCGGGCTATATTGTGAAGCAGCAGGAACAGGTGGCGCGTTCGGCGAAATTAGAAAGCCGCCGCCTGCCGGAAGACATTGTTTATAGCGATGTGACCAATCTGCGCCTGGAAGCGCGTCAGAAACTGGAAGCTGTGCGTCCAGAAACCGTGGGGCAGGCGAGCCGTATTTCTGGCGTAAACCCGGCGGACATCACGGCGTTGTTGGTATGGCTGGAACATCATCGGAGGACGGCACAATGAGCGAGATTCTGACCTTGATCGAACAGGAGCTGGCGCCGCGCTTTGGCCTGTCGGCGGCGCAGTGCGAACAATTTGCGCGTTATTATGCGCTGCTCGTGGATTGGAACAGTCGCATCAACCTGACGGCCATCACCGAGCCGCAGGCGGTGGTGGAGAAGCACTTTCTCGACAGCCTGCTTCTGCTTGACGACGTGCAGTTCAAGGAGGGCGACACTCTGATCGATGTGGGCACTGGTGCTGGTTTTCCAGGGATTCCGCTGGCGATTGTCTGCCCAAGCCTTGGGGTGACGCTGCTGGACAGCCTGCGCAAGCGTGTGACGTTCTTGGAGACGGTGTGCGGCGAGCTGGGACTTGCGAATGTGACGGCGGCGCACGAACGCGCCGAGCTTTTTGCCAAGCAGCCGGCTCACCGCGATGCCTACGACTGGGCGACGGCGCGCGCAGTGGCGCGGCTGCCGCTTTTGTGCGAGTACTGCCTGCCATTCGTGAAGGCGGGCGGCCACTTCCTGGCCTGCAAAGGGCCGGATGGCGCTGCTGAGCTGGTCGAAGCCGACAAGGCTCTGGCAGCCTTGAACGGCCGCCACAAAGCCACCTATCACCACACCCTGCCTGGCGGCGAAACCCGCGACATTCTCCTCATCGAGAAAACCGCCCCAACACCAAAACGCTTCCCACGCAAACCAGGCACCGCCGCAAAATCGCCGCTTGTGTAAATGTATGGTGCTTGCATTTCAGCGCTGCTTTAAGAAAAAACAAACACATTGCGAAACGATCCATGTTGTTTCACAATGTGTTTTTCTTTTAAAAAGCATTTTTTTTCGAATTTCCTGTAACGTTTTCCGTTTTCGATGGTTATTCTTATAAAAAGGAGGCGACGCGTATGGATATGGATGGGATTTATCAAGCCTATTTCAAGGATGTTTTCCTTTATATGTACAGCTTATCCGGCAATAAAAGCATTGCCGAAGACATTGCTCAGGAAACGTTTGTGAAGGCTTTGAAATCGCTGGACAGATTTGATGGCAGCAAAGACATCCAAGCATGGCTGTTTACCATTGCAAAGAACACCTATTTTACCTATTGCAAGCGGAAGAAAATCCTCAACGATAACACGTCGCCGGAAGCAATGCCTGATCCATCACTGCATGTTGTTGAGCGCATGATTGATCAGGAACTGGCCTTTCAGGTTCATCAGTATCTGCATCAGATGAAAGAACCCTATAAAGAAGTGTTTTTGCTGCGGGTGTTTGGCGAATTGTCCTTCGAAAAAATCGGGATATTGTTCGGCAAAAGTGCCAGCTGGGCGCGCGTGACTTATTATCGAGCAAAGGTGCAAATTCAGGAATATATGGAGGGATTGAATCATGAGTAAGATTTCTTGTCCAATTATAAGGGATATTTTACCGTTGTATGTTGATGATGTTGTCAGCGACGACACCCGCCATATGGTCGAAGAGCATCTCGCGCACTGTGACGATTGCCGCAAGCTGGCCGCAGAGATGCAGGGGGAGATGGTGCTCCCTATCGAAAACGATACCAAGCCTTTGGAGCATTTCAAAAATGCCTGGAAGCGAAAAAAGATTATGATTGCGGTGATTTCTGTTGTGGTCACGCTGCTGGCTTCAATAATGATTGGCACGGCACTATACGTTGAGAACCTGCCAGCAAAAATGGTTGTGATGCAGGATGCCAGTACTTCTGGCGAATGGGAACGGGTCGAAGTAGACGAATCCGGATATTTGAATTTTGACAGCCTGTTTTGTTCTAAGGAAGTTGTCTTGGACGCCAACAGCGAGGGTTCTGTTTTTCTGAGAATCAGCGACGAACAGGGAAATATTGTTATTGATGATTTGATGGTCAGCCCAGGGTTTGGGGTGTCGCTGGATGCACTGGAACGCAATACCAATTACATTGTTGAAATGAAAACCTATGCAAATACGGTTTTCCTGCGTTTTATATGAATGTAAAACTTGAAAACGTATAAGCGTTTATAGGGTGATGAGGATTCCTCCAGAGAACTGTGTAAAACTTTGTTGATGGGCTGGGGAAATCTATCCTAAAGTTGTGGAAAACCTGGTGTGTTCTGTGGATTTCTCTTGGGATTATCATACGATTAGATAGTTTATTCGTTGTTTTAAGATGTAATGATGTAATTTCTGTGGATAAAGTGGGAGGAAAATCCCAATTTTTCAGAAAGTTTTCCACAGCTTTCGATTTTGTTTTATGGGGGTAAAAAAATGAATCCACAGTTGTGGAAAGATTTTTCATAGGGACAAAAAAAGACGCTTCGCAATGATTGCGAGGCGTCTTTTCTGTTGTGGAAAACTTTTTAGAGCCAGCGAATGGCACTGACGAGGGCATCGGTTTCCTTTTGGCTGGTGGACCAGCTGGTGCAGAAGCGAATGATGTCGCGGCCGTCGTCGGTGGTGGCGTAGTGTTCAAAGATGAACGTTTCTGAAAGGCGGGCCTGTTCATCTTCTGTCAGCACGACAAACTGCTGATTGGTGGTGCTGTTGTTATAGAGTGGGATGCCCTTGCGTTGGAAGGCATCACGAATTTCCATGGCCATAGCATCGGCACGTTCACCGATGCGGTAGTAGTCGCCGTTGGCAAAGAGCGTGAGGAACTGCAAACCAAGGAGCCAGCCCTTGGCAAGAACAGCGCCATTTTGTTTCATGTAGGTTCGGAAATGGCGTTTGAGGGCGTCGTTGGTGATGACAAGAGCTTCGCCGAAGAGTGCGCCGCATTTGGTGCCGCCAATGGTGAATACATCGCAGAGTGCAGCCAGATCCCAGAGGGTGACGTCGTTGTTTGCTGCACCGAGGGCGTAGGCCAGGCGTGCGCCATCGACAAAAAGCAGCAGATCGTGGTCTTCACAGACGTCTTTGATGGCTTGTAGTTCTTCTAAAGTATAGAGGGCACCGTATTCGGTTGGCTGTGAAATGTAGACGAGGCGTGGCTCAGTGAGATGTTCTGGTGCACCGCCAGCCTCGTAGGCTTCAACGACGGCGCGCACCTGATCGGCGCGGAGTTTGCCGTCGGCGTCGCAGGACTGCGCGAGAATTTGATGCCCGGTGTTTTCTACAGAGCCTGCTTCATGTCCGACGATATGACCGGTTTGTGCGGCGATGACACTTTCGATAGGACGCAGTGCTGCGGCATGAACGATGAAGTTGGCTTGGGTGGCACCTGGCAGAAAATGAATGTCGGCATCTTCCCAGCCGATTTCGCTGCGCAGGAGATTGGCGGCAGCCTCGCAGGCTTCGTCAGCGCCATAGCCTGGGTAAGAAGTGTCGTTGGTGTTAGCGAGTGCTGTGAGAATTTCAGGAATGCAGCCGCGGTTGTAATCATTATTCATTCGGATCATGGTGAATGTCTCCTTTTTTCTTCGTGGTGTTTCGTCTTTTCATTAAGTATAGCCGTTGCCGCATTGTTTTTCAATTCTCTGGCCAATGTTTCACGTGAAACACGACGGTGAAACGCGACGGCCAATGTTTCACGTGAAACACGACGGTGAAATATGACGATCCATGTTTCACGTGAAACACGACGGCGAAACGTGACGACCCATGTTTTACGTGAAACACAATGGTGAAATGTAACGACCAATGTTTCACGTGAAACACAACGGCGAAACGTGACGACCAATGTTTCACGTGAAACACGATGGTGAAACGTGATGACCAATGTTTCATGGGAAACATGACGGTGAAACGTGACGATCAATGTTTCATGTGAAACACAACGGTGAAATGTGACGACCAATGTTTCACGTGAAACACAATAGTGAATCTCACATCGCATGGTAATAATAAAATATGGCGGAAAATGGTGAAGGATTTTCAATGAGAAACCAATATTTTGTAACACTTGCCCTACCATCGTAAAAGGAAAACCTTTATAATAAAGACAGAAAATCATAAGCATGAAATGGATAACGGTGGTCACATGGAACATTGTTTCACGTGAAACACCAAAAGGAGGGAAAATATGGGTCTCACAATCGCTCTCGTCAACCAAAAGGGCGGCGTGGCAAAAACAACCACCGCCATCAACTTGGCGGCGTCTTTGAACAAGAAGAAAAAGAAAGTCCTGCTCGTAGACTTGGACCCACAGGCCAACGCCACCAGCGGCATTGGTGTCAACAAAAATGAATTGGAACATTCCATTTATGACTGTCTCATCGGCGATGTGCCAGTGCAAGAGGTGATCCAGCGCACATACCGCCACGGCTTGGATCTTTTGCCATCGAGTATGACGCTGGCAGGTGCGGAACATGAGCTCAGCTATATGGAGGACCGTGGCACGCATTTACGCAGTGTTTTGGCACCAGTGAAAGAAAACTATGACTATATTCTCATTGACTGCCCACCTTCTCTGGGTATGATTACGATCAATGCACTGAGCGCATCCGATCAGATCTACGTACCTATTCAGAGTGAGTATTTTGCACTCGAAGGGGTAGAACAGTTGATGCAGACGGTTGCCCTCGTGAAGAAAACCTATAACCCGGAATTGTTTGTCGGCGGGGTCATCATTACCATGTACGATGGCCGCATGCGTCTGTCGCGCGATGTTGTTGAGACGGTAACGTCAACGTTTGGCGATGTGGTGTTTAAGACCATGATCCCACGCAACGTACGTCTGGCGGAAGCGCCAAGCTACGGCCGTGCCATCATCGACTACGAGGCACTCTCGAAAGGTGCCCTCGCCTACAATGCGCTGGCAAAGGAAGTGATCAAACGTGGCTAAAGAAAAAAACAAGGGGCTCGGCAAAGGGTTGGGCGCGCTGTTCGGCAGCGATGTGTCGCTGGATGCACTGACCCATCCTGTAACAGAAAAGCCCACCGCATCACCTGAAACCGAAGCTGTACAGCAAGCCGTGGCAGAAGCAGGTGGCAGACTGCTGATGATGTCGGTCGATAAGATTCAGGAAAACCCATGGCAGCCACGCCGTGATTTTGATGAAGATGCTTTGCTTGATCTCACAGAATCCATCCGCGAAAAAGGCGTGCTTTCTCCGCTTATCGTCACCGAAAAAGACGGCAAAAATATGCTGGTAGCAGGTGAACGCCGTCTGCGTGCTGCCAAGCAGGCAGGATTGAGCGAAGTGCCTGTGATTCTGCGCGACTTTAGCGACGAAGAAATCGCGCAGATTGCCTTGATTGAAAACATTCAGCGCGCGGATTTGAACGTCATTGAAGAAGCCAACGGCTATGCGGCACTTATCAAGACCTATCATTATACACAGCAGCAGCTGGCCGATCTTATGGGCAAGTCGCGGCCATACATCGCCAATATCCTGCGCCTGCTCGATCTGCCGGAGCCAGTCATGAAGGCCCTGCAGGAAGGAAAAATCAGCGCAGGCCATGCGCGTGCCCTGCTGGCCGTCAAAGATCCGGAGCTGGCTGCCGGCCTCTGCAGCGATGTCATTGCCCAAGACCTTTCGGTGCGCGCATTGGAACGCATCATTCAGGATCTGCAAAACTTCAGCGATCAATTGGATGGCGATGATAAGAAGAAATCAAAGAAACAAAATGACATAACCAAGTATCGTGCTCTCTGTGACCAACTGACCGAACGCCTGCAGACAAAGGTACAGGTCAGCGGCAGCGGCAAGCGTAGTCATCTTGTCATCGACTTTTACAGTGATGAGGATTTGACGCGCATTTTGGATGTCCTTGGCATTGAATTGTATTAGGAGCTGCCTATGAAGAACGCAAGATCGCTTGCTGTCATTGGCGGCGGTGCTTCTGGCATGGCTGCTGCCATTGAGGCGGCCCATCAAGGGGTGCACGTGGTGCTTTATGAAAGTCAGGCACGGCTGGGCCGCAAGCTTCTGGCCACAGGCAACGGCCGCTGCAATTTTTCGCATCAAGGCTTTAACGACAGCAATTATCACGGCACGCACCCACATTTTGTGCATGATGCATTTACACGGTTTCATGAGGCCGATACACTGGCTTTTTTCGAAACCATCGGATTGGCACACACAGTGGATGGGCGTCATCGCTATTATCCAGCTTCGCTCCAGGCATCCGCGGTGCTCGATGTACTGCGGCTGGCCTTGGAGGAGGCTGGCGTTGAGGTGCATACCGATGTGCGCATTACAGCTGTGCAGCCACAGCAAGCAGGTGGTTTTCGCCTGCGCTGGAAAGGCGGCAGTGCTGATGCTGATGCAGTTATAGTTGCCACTGGTGGCGAGGCAGCACCAAAACTTGGCGGTACGCGCGATGGCTACAAGCTGCTGAGCCAGCTGGGGCATACGATGATCGAGACAGCGCCAGGCATTGTGCAGCTCGTTGGTGATGTATCATCGCTTAAAGCTGCCAATGGTCTGAAACGTGACGTTCGTCTGACCCTTCGAGGCAACGGCAAGCGCCTGGTGCAGGACAGCGGAGAACTTTTGATTACCAATTATGGTTTGTCCGGGCCGCCGGTGCTGCAATGCTCCGGCCATGCGGTGCGCGCTTTGGCGCGTGGTGAAAAGGTGCAGGCTGAGATCGATTTCTTCCCAGAACAGGATCTTGGCACGCTGACGGATGCTTTTTTAGCACGGCACGCGGCTTTGCCAAAGCGGCGCGCGGCGGCTTTCTTTGTCGGTTTGCTGCCACGCTTGCTGGCGCAGTGTGCGATAAAAGCCTGCGGCATGAAGCCGGAAACCGCTCTTGATCGTGGCAAGCTGACAGCACTCGCACAGCAGCTGCATGCCTGGCGGCTGCCAGTGAGCGGTTCGCGCAGCTTTGCCGATGCGCAGGTGACACTTGGCGGCATCGATACTGCCGATTTTGACAGCCAGACCATGCAGTCCTGGATGGTGCCTGGTCTCTATGCCTGTGGGGAAGTGTTGGATATCGACGGTGACTGTGGTGGCTATAATTTGCAATGGGCCTGGTCGTCAGGCCGTTTGGCTGCCATCAGCGCTGCCGAAGAAATATTAAACAAATAAATAAAGATAAGGAGATGAAAACATGTCTATGTGGGATATTCTCATCATTGCAGTGATTTGTCTCGCCATTTTTCGTGGCTACTTTAAGGGCTTGTGCCGCCGTCTGACCGACTGGGTTGGACTGGTGATCGCTTTTATTGCGGCAACCCTTGGTGTCAGCAGTTTGGACGCCTTTGTGACAAACACGTTCCATGTCAATGGAAAGGAAGAAATCAGCGAGTGGCTAGAGGGGTACTTTGCTTCTCAGGTTGCTTCCAATCCTAACAATCAGCTGGAAAGCCTCAAGCAGTGGGTCGGTAATCTCTTTTTGCCAGATTCGCTCAAGGAAAGCTTGTACAGCACCATCGATGATTCTGCCAGTGAAATCTATGTCAGCATTTACAACCAAGTGGCGCGTGTACTCGCCGATCCTCTGTGGCACGTGGTGCTGATTATTCTTGGCACCATCGTGTTCTTTGCACTGCTCATTCTCATTGGTGAAGTATGCGGCATCTTTATGCGTCGATTTAGCGTCACGACAATCATTGACCGTTTCCTTGGTGCCATTGCCAGTGGCTTCCTGGTTATGGTGGTGATTGGCATCTTTACCTCGATTGCTGTCTTCATCGTACCGGAATCGGCTGGCTGGCTTGGCCGTGCGCTCCATGGCAGCTTTATGGGACCGGTGCTGACCCAGGCCATGGATGTGCTGCTCAAGGGAGGCGTCTTCTTCTAATGGAGTTGTACTACAACGACTACTCAACTTTTCTCAAGCATTACTATGAGGAGCCTGTCTATAAGATCCCTGTCAATCTCGCCGGCGGCACCTGTCCCAATCGTGATGGGCGCATTTCCTTCGGCGGCTGCACCTTCTGCGACGATACCGGTTCTGGCTTTCAATGCCTGCCGGATGATTTGTCCATTCCCGAGCAGATCGCTGAGAACAAGGCCTTTTACAAGCGTCGTTTCAAATGCGAGCACTTTATCGTTTATTTGCAGACGTTTTCCAACACCTACATGCCGCTGTCGCGGTTTAAGCGTGTTATCGAAGCTGCCACTGCCGATCCGTCGGTGGTGGGGCTGTCGGTGTCGACGCGGCCCGACCTTGTCCATCCTGCCTATCTTGAGGCTTTGATGGAACTGCGCGAACGCCGCGGTGGTTTGGATATTGACATCGAACTGGGTTTGCAGACGGTCAATTACCACACCCTCGAAGCCGTCAACCGTGGGCACACACTGGCTGCTTTTGTGGACGCCGTGCCGCGCATTCGTGCCTGCGATTTTTCAACCTGTGCCCATGTCATTCTCAATCTGCCTGGTGACGACAGCCTCGATGCCATTGAAACGGCGCGCATGCTGTCGGCCCTGCATGTGGACATGGTCAAGCTCCATTCGCTCTACATCGTTGGCGGCACAAAGCTCGCACGTCAATATGTGCTGGGCGATTTTGACATGATCAGCCTTGATGAGTACGTTGGCCGTGTCGTGGATTTTCTGGAATACCTTGATCCAAAGATCATCATTCAGCGGCTTGTTGGCAAAGGCCCTCAGGAAAATTTGATTTTCTGCAACTGGGAAACTTCCTGGTGGAAAATCAAAGATGCCATCAATGAAGAATTTGAGCGTCGCGGCAGTTTTCAGGGCAGCCGATTCAACTACTTGGGTGGTGCCATCATTGATGACTTGGCGGCGCAGTAAAGGCGTCGTGGTATAAACAATCGTTCATTTTACTGACAAAGGTGGTGTTATCACATGATCGGATTGTTGCTCGCATCTTCTGACCCATCGCTGGTCGATGATGTTGCCGATTCGGCAACGGAGACGGCAGAGACAGTGGCAGACAGTGCTGTGGATCAGCTGCAGCAAATGGGCGACTTCTTTTCAATTTTTAACCTCAACAACATTCTCGGCATCGGGGTGCGCATTCTCGTGATCGTTCTCGCTCTTGGCCTTGCGTATCGCGGTATACGCATCCTGGTCAACCGTGCTTATGAAGCACGCTATAAAGTGGGCCGTATGAGTGAAGACAACCTTAAACAGTTGGAAACTTCCCGACGTATGGTCATCAGTGTTATCTTTTACATGTTCATCATCATCGGTGTGATGGCGATTTTGAGCATTTTCGGCTTCGATGTACGCGCACTGGCGGCATCTGCCGGGATTGCCGGTGCTGCGTTGGTGTACATCAGTCAGAATGTCATACTCGACTGGATCAACGGCATCTTCATTCTCGTGGAGCGTCAGTTCAGCGTCGGTGACTACGTCAAGATTGCAGAGTTCTGCGGTGAAGTGCAGAGCATCACCATCCGTCACACCGTCATCAAGACCGACTTTAACGAGACGGTCAGCATTCCAAATGGCGACATCAACATTGTTGTCAATTACACGCAGAACCCGGTAACAGAGTTCTTTGACGTGCGCGTGCACGATGCGTCGCGTCTCGATGAAGGCAAGGAAGCGCTGAATAAAGCCTGCGCCATTGTTAACCACAAATTTGAAAAAGAACTGGTGCAGCCATGTCGTTTATTGGGTGTGCAGGAAATCATTGGTACCGGTGCCACGGTGCGCCTGGCGTTTCAGAGCGCCAAAGGCGACACCTATCCGATTCTGCGCAGTCTGCGTGAAGAATGCATTCATGCACTCACTGCCGTTGGCCTGCAGCAGCAGATCAGCTGAGTGCTTGCGAAAGGAGAATTGCTATGCCCATGAAACTGGCCCTTGGCGATATTGTGGAGCTGAAAAAACCGCACCCTTGCGGTTCGAAAGAATTTGAGATCACCCGTGTTGGCATGGATTTTCGCATCCGCTGCTGTGGCTGCGGCCACGAAGCATGGATCCCTCGTGTCAAGTTGGAACGGGCCATTCGCAAAGTTGTCAGCACCGCTGCGCCGGAGGACGAAGAAAAGAATTAACGAATAAAAATAAAAGCGCTCTTATTTTAAGAGCGCTAAAAAAGGGGACAGCGGCCGCCGGGCGGTCCTGCTGTCCCCTTTGTGTTTCGGGATCATCAATAAGGATCACGTGGAAAATGATCGTCCATCATTTGATGCTGTTTGATGTGGGTGGCATGAAGATAACTGTCGAGCAGTTCCTGTCCCACATAGGTATGGGCAGTGTAAACAGGACGAATCCCGCAGGCACTGATGTCAGCAGCGGTGCTGCAGTAGGTATTGATGCTTTGTATGAGCAAATCCTGCGGACGCGCGCCTTGCTCTAAAAAGAAATTCCAGAGCTGGCGCAGCAGTGTTTCCTGCCAGCCGCTGTCAGAAATGATGACGTCGTTCCATTCCAAAAAGCCTGTCTCGAGGTCAGCCAGAAAGAACGCTTTTGGCAGCGTGCCTTTGGCGGCGACCATCTGCGGCAGGTAGAAATAAAACAGCTCATAAATGCGGCCGTCGCATGGCAGATGCTTGACACGGGCGTTGGTGAATTCGTCGATGATCGGCTCGCCAACCGTCAGCCAATCGTCCTGCGTCAACACAAACGGCGACGTTTCTTCTGGAATGTCATCGCTGAGCAGGAACGCAGCCGTGCGGAGCATCTCTTTTGGTCCGTGCATTTGCAGACGATAAACATCGTTCACTGTGCTGCCGAGCTTTTGGCGTGCGAGCAGCTTGAGAATGGCGCGCAGATAGCGTTCGAGATGGGCGTAGTCGCGGCTGTCAACGATGGTGGCAAGGCCATAGCCTGGGCGTTGACGGCGAAATGTGATGCGCTGTTCGTAGCCGTCCAGCAGACGTTTCTCGAAATTGTTGAGGTTGGGCATATTGTAGCCAACCTCGAGATAATAGCCTTCGTAGCGATTGACAAACTGTTCGACAGAAAGCTCGTCCTCGTCGCAATCGTCATCTTCATTATCCTGCTCGATCATCCAGGTGCGAATGCCGCCGGCGCCGAGCATCAGGCGAATATCGCTGGTGCCTTCGCCGTCGTCTTCGATGACGACAAGGACATAGGCTTCCGGATGTTCCGGATCGATCAGCACAAAAGGCGCGATGCCGTCTTCCCAGGGAGAAAAACGGTTGATGTCCTCAGCGACTGTGTAAAGTGTATCTATATGTAAAATGGTATTGTCGTTGCTCATATTGGTCTCCTATCCGGCTGTGCCGGCAGTATTGTCTATCATTCAACCCTGAATTCTATTATAAAACGATCAAATAATCATCACAAGTATTCCCACGTGTTTTTTGTAAATTATCACACAGAAAGGGGTTCACTCTATGAACACTCCTCTTTGGCAGGCCTTGCAGACGGTGGTCAGCCGTCAGGCCGCAAGCTTTCACACCCCTGGCCATAAAAATGGGCGGCTTGTGCCGCAGGCGCTCCGCGACGCCTGGGGCAGCGACGTATGGCGCTATGACATGACAGAAATCCCCGGCCTGGACAACCTGGCGCATCCCGAAGGCGCGCTCGCCGATTCCATGGCAGGCTGGGCGGCAGCGCGCGGCTGTGCCCATGTACAATATCTGCTGGGCGGCACCTCGCTGGGTATCAAGGCGGCGCTGCTCGCCCTTTGCCGCGGGCGCAAGGTATTCGTGCCGCGTCATGCCCATGGCAGCGTGTACCAGGGACTGGTGTTGGCAGGCGCCGAAGCAGTGCCGCTGCCGGTGTGTTTTGACGATGCGCTGGGCATCCCTCTGGGTGTGGCGCCGGAAGATTTGGCGGCGGCCATCGCTGCCCATCCCGACTGTCGTCATCTGCTCATGGTCCATCCCACCTACCACGGCATCACCTGGCAAAATGAGGCGCTTTTTGCGGTGGCCCACGAAGCCGGACTGACGACCATTGTTGACGCTGCCCATGGCGCTCATTTTACGAGCGCTGTCACGCCACCGTCGGCGCTAGCCCTGGGGGCAGATGTGGTCATCGAAAGCGCCCACAAAACCCTGCCCTGCCTGACACAGGCGAGTGTCATGCTGATTCGTGACGCTGACTTGGTGACACCGCTGACGCAGGCTGTGGCGCTTCTTCACACCACCTCGCCAAGCTATCTTTTGATGGCAAGCCTGGAACAGGCTGGCGCCTGGTTGGCCAATGAAGGCGAAGCCGTCATGCAGGTAGGCATGGCGCAGATTCAGAAGCTGGAAGCTGCCCTCGATGGCTGTCAGCGTCTGCGGCTGGAACGCCGCGTCGACTGGCACCAGGACCCATTCAAATGCTATCTTACAAGCCCCAACGCCAGCGGCGAAACCATCGCACGCCTGCTCGATGACCACGGCTGCGTTGCCGAAATGAGCGATGGCCGCGGCTGTCTTTTGATGCTGCCGCTGGATGGCGGCGATCCCGCTTTGGCGGAGGTACTCACTGCTGTGGACGCTGAGCTGGCGGCTTATCATGAGGCCATTCCTGCACCATGTTATAGTGCCGCACCGCCCCAACAAGAGTTAGCTCTTGCTGACGCATGGCTGGCACCACGGCATCGCCTGCCGCTGAACGAAGCCGTTGGTCACGTGGCGGCGGCCATCCTCGAAGCCTATCCGCCAGGCATTCCGCTGCTTTTGCCAGGCGAGCGCATCAGCGAAGCGATTTTGCACGCCTGGGTCGCCAGCGGACGCGACGCCGCCGCGCCTGTCGATGTTCTCGACAACGCGTGAAAAACCCATTATAATAGAAACAACATCACCACGCACCAAGGAGGCACCATGCGATTTCACGACATCATCGGTCAGCCGTCGGCCTGCGCGCAGCTTGAGCGCGCCTGGCAGCACGGGCGGCTGAGCCATGCTTACATATTCGATGGCCCGGATGGCGTCGGCAAGCAAACGACGGCACGCGCGCTGGCAGCGCTTCTGCTCTGCGAACAGCCGCAGGAGGCAGATAGCTGCGGTCAGTGTTTGGCCTGCCGCCAGCTTGACGCCGGCACTCATCCCGACTGTCATATTTTGGTGCCGGATGGACGCAGCATCAAGATCAAGCAGATTCGTGATCTGCGCGCCCGTTTGGCAGGCACCGCCAGCTATGGCGGTTATACGGTCGTCATCATCGATCAGGCCGACAGCATGACGCTGGAGGCCGCCAATGCCTTCCTGAAAACTGTGGAAGAACCGCAGGGCCCGACCTGTTTCGTGCTCATCACGACCCAGGCCGATCGCTTGCCGGATACGATTCGTTCACGGGCTCAGCTGGTGCGCTTTCAGGCGCTTTCCCAAGCCAGTCTGTCGCGGCTCTTGGGCAGTGATGCCGAAAGCCACGCAGGCCGCATCGCCATCGATCTTGCCGCTGGCAGCATCACCCGTGCACGTCAGGTGCTCGACGATGAGGCGCTGCGCAGCACGCTGCTTGAGCGGCGCAATCATCTGGAAGCGCTGCTTGATGGCTTGACCACGCGCCACGACGGCGCCCTGCTGCGCTTTGCCGACACCTTCATGGGCGATCGTGATGGCGTGCGCGACGAGATATTGCTCATTCGCCGCTATTACGACACCCGCCTGAAAACAGCGCTGCGCGACGGCACCGATCTGGCGCCAGCCGTACAGGTGCTGCATGATACAACCACCGCCCTCAACCGTCTCGAAACCAATGCCGAGCCGGCCTTTATTCTGGGCGCTTTGCTCATAGAAATGGCGCGTCACAGCCGCCAATAGAGAGGAGAACCACCATGCCAGAAATCATAGGCGTGCAATTTCAAACCGCCGGAAAAATATATTATTTTGACAGTTGCGGCCAGCAAATCGAAACAGACGATCACGTCATCGTCGAGACGGCGCGCGGGGTCGAATACGCTCGCGTCAGCCTGGCCACCCATTGGCTGCCTGAGGAGGACATCAAAGAACCGCTGAAACCGATCATTCGTGTGGCCGATGATGAAGACCGCGCCGTTTACGAAGAAAACCTCGAAGCCGCCAAAGAAGCTTACAGCATTTGCCAGGAAAAAATCGCTTACTGCGGCTTGGATATGAAGCTCGTCAATGTTGAGTACACCTTTGACCGCGCCAAAGTGATCTTTAATTTCACCGCTGATGAACGTGTCGATTTCCGCGAACTCATCAAAGAACTCGCCGCCGTTTTTCACACCCGCATCGAATTGCGTCAGATTGGCGTGCGCGACGAAGCCAAGATCATTGGCGGCATTGGCATCTGCGGCGAGCCGCTGTGCTGCCACCGCTTTTTGACCGATTTTTCGCCGGTCTCCATCAAGATGGCCAAGGAACAGAACCTGTCCTTGAATCCAACCAAGATCAGCGGCTGCTGCGGCCGTCTGCTGTGCTGCCTCAATTATGAGAATGAACACTACGTGGAAGCCAACCGCTGCGCCAAGGAAGCTGCCCGCGCTGCCAAAGAAGCAGCCGCTGAAAAAGAAAAAGAAGCTGCTCTGGCCGCCAGCCTCGATGCCGCCGCTTATCCGGACGAAAAGGAAGAAACCCTGGTGGAAGACGATCACATCGAAGTCACGGTAGAAACTTACTATGACCCATCTCTTGTCACATCCACGGTTGACGCGATCAAGCACGACAACAGTCGTTCCCGCCGTTCCTCCGATAAGCACCACGACAAGCAAAACAACGGACGCAGCAGCGATAAGTCCTCTCAGAAACACAAAAAGACCAACAAACGTCCCGCCGACCACCACGACGACGCCATGCCAAAGGAAGAAAAGATGCGCAAACCACGCAAGCGCGGCAGCCGCGGCGGACGCAATAGGAATAAGAGCAATGGCAACAACAAATCCAATTCTTCCAAATAATCCTGCCGAAGATCTGGAATGGACCGATCTGGCGCTGCGCGGCTGGGGGCTTTACCAACGGCGCGGCGGTCTGCGCTTTTCCATTGATGCGGTGCTGCTGGCCCATTTTATCCAGGGCGGCGAACGGGCACACATCCTCGACGCCTGCACCGGCACCGGCATCATCGCCTTCATCATGGCGTCGCGTTTTCCAGAGGCGCGCATTCAGGGCATCGACATTCAGCCTCAGCTCATTGATGCGGCCGCTGCCAGCGGTCTGCGCAACGGCATCGCCAGCGACCGGCTGTCCTTTGCGGTGCAGGATATGCGCGAGAAAACACCGGTGCTGCGGCGGCAGTTTGACATCATTACCTGCAACCCGCCGTTTTTCAAAGTCGGTCATGGCGCTGCCAACCCAGACCAGGAAACCGACCTTGCCCGTCATGAACGCACCTGCACCCTCGACGATGTGTTCACCTTCGCTGCTTATGCTTTGCGCGAACGCGGCCGCCTGGCGCTGATTCACCGCGCTGCTCGCTGCGATGAAGTGCTCGCCAGCGCGCGGGCCCACAAATGCAAGCCCATCCGCCTGCAGCCAGTCTACGCCCGCACAGGCGAACCAGCCAAACTCTTTCTCCTGGAATGCTGCTACCTCGGCCACCAGGACCTCACCCTGGAAGAACCCCTCTACATTTATGACGACGCGGGCAAATATCGCCCAACCATTCAGTCGTGGTATGAGGGTAACGACGGGCACTGACAATGAAACGAACCACTTACCCAGCTAGTCCTGAAAGGGCGACGCGGGCAAATACCGCCCGACCATTCAGTCGTGGTACCAAGGTAACGATGTGAAATAAGTGGGTGAAGAACCACAACCGCAGCTAGTCCCGCAGGGACCCTGCGAATCCATCATATTATAATATGGCAACCAATGAAGGGAGGCGCCTTATGGACCAAACGACGCCGCAGAGCGGCATGCTCTATCTGGCGGCAACGCCCATCGGCAACCTTGAAGACATCACGCTGCGCGTGCTGCGTGTGCTGGAAGAAGCCGATGTGATCTACTGCGAAGACACCCGCAACAGCCTCAAGCTGCTGCGCCATTTTGACATCAGCAAACCGCTGGCCAGCTACCATGACCACTCGCCGGAATCTCGCGCCCTGCACATTGCCGAGCAGGTGCGCCAAGGCAAGCAGGTCGTTCTCATCAGCGATGCCGGCATGCCCGTCATCAGCGACCCAGGTTTTGACCTGGTCAACGTTTTTCGCCGCGAAGGGCTGCCCTATACGGTCCTGCCAGGTGCCAGCGCGTCATTAAGCGCTTTGGTGCTGAGCGGCATTGCCAGCGATCGCTTCATATTCGAAGGCTTCCTGCCGCGCAAGAAGAAAGACCTCGACGCGCGCCTCAGCCTGCTCGACAGCCAAACCGCCACGGCCATCATCTACGAATCGCCGCATCGCCTCAACGCCACCCTCGACGCTTTCGCCAAACGTTGGCCAGCGCGGGAATGCGCGGCGGTGCGTGAAATCAGCAAGCGTTTCGAAGAAGTCGTGCGCGGCACCACCAGCGATGTGCGCGACCATTTTCTCGCCAACGAACCGCGCGGTGAATTTGTTCTCGTGCTTGCCGGGGCCGATCCCGACGCGCTCAGCGACAACAGCCTCGAGCACGCGCTCGAGCTGGCGCGTGAGCTTGTGCGCGACGGCGCCAGCACCAACCAGGCTGCCAAGGAAGCAGCCGCCCGCTGCGGCCTCTCCAAACGCACCATCTACCAGGCTCTCCTGGAAGACCAATGATCCCTTGTGAAAGAAGGTAACGCCTGTGAAGCGTATCACCAAATTCATTTATTGTCTCGCCGGCCTTTTGCTCATGGCCTATGCGTTCCTGACCTATGATCTTCTTTTCTGGGGCATGGTCCCGGCAGGGATCAGCCAGCCCATGCTCGTAATGATCGTGCTTGGCGGCTTTATCCTCACCGTCCTCATCGGCTTTCTGCTCTTTGCCAAAGGCCTGCTCAGCCGTCGCCGCCTGCCAGCGCTTGCCAATGACCGTGACGGCGGCACCGTTTTTGTAACGCCAAAGGCCCTGCGCAACATCACCTATGTAGCCGTGGAACAGTTTGACGGCATCTTTGAAGATCGCGTCAAAGTGCGCGTGCTGCGCGGCGCCAAGCCCACTTACCGTGTGAAAATCTGGCTGGGCATCGCCGAATATTCCACCCTGCCCGCACGCCATGAAGACATTCGCAGCCACGTTGCCGAAGCCCTTGAAACCTGCACTGGCGTACCCGTACGCCGCGTTGACATCGTCTTTTACACTGCCCACACCACCACCGCACACAGCGAAGGAGGCACCCCACAATGAGTACATCAAACGACACCCCATGGTGGGACCCAGACATTCAGCAGCCTGCTGAAGATGCAGCGCCTCAGCCTGCCGCGCCGGCAGACCACAGCGCCGATCAAGGCAGCACGCCGCGCCGCCTCACCACCATGGACTTGATCCACGATTGGATTCATGACAACATTCACACCACCATCTACATGGTGATCGGGTTCATCGTTGCCTGCTGCATCCTGGGTTTTGGTTTCTGGCGCACCCTGCTGGTCGTCATCTGCGTGGGTGCAGGCTACCTCATCGGTGGCTGGCGCGATGGCAACCCTCGTCTGCGTGAACGCAGCCAGCATTTCTACAAGCGCTGGCTGGAAGATAATCCCTTCATCAATGACAGACACTAGAAAGGATCTGAGATTATGAGCGAACAACCACAAGCAACACCACAGCCCGAAGACCACGATGCTCTCATTATTGACGATGGTGTCATCGAAAAGATTGCCGCTGTCGTCACCCGCGGCATCGACGGCATCCTCGACATGAAAGGCTCCCTCATGAGCGGCTTTGCCTCCAGCTTTGGCGGCGCCTCAAAAACCTCCAAAGGGATCACCGCCTCTGTCGATGGCGCTGCCGCTTCCATCGAAATCAAGGCCATCCTCGAATACGGCGCCTCAGCACCGCTCATCTTTGACAAGATTAAGAGCGAAGTGCGCCGCGAAGTCAAAGACATGACCGGCCTCGACGTGCGCGACATCAATTTCCGTGTTGTCGACGTCATGACCAAAGACGAATTTGAACGAGACAAAAAGAAAGCACAAAGCACACAGCAGTGACCATGCGTGGCCCTGCTGCCTGATGAAACGATCAGGCAGCGGGGCTTTTTTCTTTGTCCTATTTGAAAGTATGGTTTTTTTGTTAAGGTTTCATAGATAACGGCACAATGATAAAAAATATGGTAATATAAGACGAAATAAGTCATATTAAACCACCATTACCACACACCCACCAGAGGACGCCGAAGGAGTGAACCCATCATGAAACTGATCCTTAGCGACAGACCCCTGGATCTGTCGATTCATAGCGACGACATCGTTTTAATTGATCTGTCCGCCTGTACCATTGCCAACTGCATTGGCTGCTTTGGCTGCTGGACCAAAACACCAGGCAAATGCGTCATCCGCGATGATGCCACGACCATCTATCCCCTTATCGCCAAAAGCGACGAAGTGATCTACATCAGCCGCGTCAAATATGGTGGCTATGACACCACCATGAAAACCATGCTCGAGCGTGCCATTCCTGTGCAGCAAGCCTTCATCCGCATCCACAATGGCGAAACCCATCATGTACAGCGTGCCGTCGTGCCTAAGAAAGCCACCATCATCGCCTACGACGCTAACGACTGCGACGAACGGGCGCTCTTCGAACAACTCGTTGCCCGCAATGCCCACAACATGAATTTCAAAAGCCACCGCGTCGTCTTCGCCCGCGAATGCGACGTACAGGACATCGTAACAAATGAGGTGAAAAAATGGGAAAAATCCTGCTCATAAATGGCAGCCCCCGCGCGCCGCGTTCCAACTCCAAACGCTATGCTGCGCTGTTCGACGCCTGCTGCCCCGTCGAAACCGACTACTATAATTTGAACAAGAACAACCACCAGACGCTCATCGACGCCATGGCCACGCACACCGACGTCGTATTCATCTTCCCGCTCTACGCCGACGGCATTCCTGTGACCCTGCTTCATTTTTTGAAAGCCCTCGAAGCGCAGCCGCCGGAAACCAAGCCCGTGGTCTCTGTCCTTATCAACTGCGGCTTTCTCGAATATGAGCAGAACGACATTGCCGTGCGCATGATGCAGCTGTTCTGCGCCCAGAACGGCTACGATTTTGGCAGCGTGCTGCGCATCGGCAGCGGAGAAGCCATCCTCGACACCCCTTTCAAATTCGTCGTCACCCGTGCCATGAAACGCTTCGCCGCCTCCATTGTCGATTGGCAGTATGGCAGCTACCAGGCAAAAATGCCGCTGCCCAAACCGCTGTTCATCCACGCCTCCACCCAATACTGGGAAGCCTATGGCCGCAAAAACGGCCTCACCAAAAAAGACATGCAGACCATGACCATCGAAGGGCGCTCTTAAAAACGCATATACAGCATCAACAACCTGTGTCGTTATCAAACGGCACAGGTTGTTTTTTTAAGAGCGCTCTTATTTTGAAAAACGTGCATGAAAATGACAGTTCTGTGACAATTGTGGGGAGTCTATGGAGAAAATGTGGTTTTTGCGGTATTATAATAGAAGTTTCACGTATGTAATATGGCAAAAAAATGGCAAAATTTCAGCTAAGAACAGAAACAGACATTTGACAGGTGTCTAATGGAGAATGGCTTTGACAACATTTTTCGTGGCCCTCAACCTGTCGAAGGAAGGACGTGACCCTATTTGAATTTAAAAAAATGGACCAGTACACTGACGCTTTGCGCAGTGACCCTCGCTTGCACAGCCATGCCAGCTGCTGCAGGGGATACCGCATTTGTTGGTCAGGCGACCAAGCCTAATCTGCAGGCTGCTGCAGATGCCATGAGCGCAGCCATGAACCAGATGAACAATGGTTCTTCTGGCGGCACAGTTACCACCCCTGGCAACAACGGATCTACTCAGACCCCGGCCACCGGTGACACAGAAGCTGTCGGCGTCGATTATGTATCGCTGTCTAACCCAGCTCAGACCATCGACGGACAGACCTATCTGCCTCTGCGCACCACCTTTGCTGCACTCAAAGACGCAGCTCTGACTGTAGACTGGAAGCCAGAAGGCCAGCAGAAGATCAAGCTCACCACCAGCGGCGGCACTTCCTATGAAGTGTATCTCACCGCTTCTGAAGATGGCGTGCAGATTCAGCAGGGCGGCACCACTTACGCACTGAAAAATGTCAGTGGCACCACCTACGTTCCACTCGCTTTCTTCCAGGGTATCATTCCTAATGTAAGCCTTGGCCTGTCCGGCAGCCAGATTCTCGTGCTGACGGCAAAGAGCGGCGACAGCGTTTGGAGCAGCAATTTCTGGGGCAATATGAACAGCTATCAGGCACCTGTTGCAGAACCGGAACCAGAACCAACTCCGGAGCCAACACCAGAACCTGAAAAACCAGATGTGACCTATCCAACCGTTGATACTCCAGTGGTTACCCCACCAACGGACAACAATACCGGCAATGGCGGTTCCACCGGCGGTTCTAACAACGGCGGCGGCAGCAGCAATGGCGGCATCGTCATCGGTGACAGCCTGCTCTGGCCAGCCAACAGCCATTACATCACCTCTAATTACGGCTACCGCATCGACCCAGTCGGCGGTATCCTTGGCGATTTCCACCTTGGCCTCGACATCGCTGGTTCTGTTGGTGATCCTGTCTATGCAGCACAGGGCGGCACCGTTATTCGTGCATCCTGGTTCTCCACCTATGGCAACTGTGTAGATATTCAGCACCCAAGCGGCCTCGTTACCCGCTATGCGCACCTCAGCGCGTACCATGTCTCTGTTGGCGACACCGTCAGCCAGGGCCAGATCATCGCTGACATCGGTGCAACCGGTAACGTTACTGGTCCACATCTCCACTTTGAAACCATCGTCAATGGCAGCACAGTGGACCCACAATCTTACTTTTAATTGACCCATCAAAGGCGCTCAGAGCCGATCTGAGCGTTTTTTTTCATGCCTGTGAACAAATTCCTTCATATAATATAGGCCGATTGTGCAACATCACAGATGCCGCCTTCGAACAATAAGCAACAAAAAAGTGACAGCGCGTTACCCATGACTCATGCAACAGCGCTGTCACTTTTTATACACATGATTGCACAGGATGTTCACCAGGTAATGCCCCAAAAATAGCCGCTGAACGCTCAAAATAGGGAGAGGATGGTCGTTTTGGGCGCAAAAGCGGCGCAATGTCCCCATTTTCTAGTAGAAATCATGCGCCAACGCGCCATGCTCCGCCCGAAAAAATGGCCTTGTGGGCGATTCGTGACAAAAGTTACAGCCTGTCGACTCGTGTTATTTTTCACGAGAAAAATGAAGAACGTATATTCGATGAAAAGTTGGTGATCTTTTTAGTGCAATCCGCTGAAACCCGCTCAATAAAGGGGGATGGCGCCTGGTTACAAAATCATGGGCAAAGCGATTTAATACTTAACAATAAATTGACATATTTCCCATGAACCTTGCCAAAGACAAAATAGATATGTTAGCATAGCGCCTGTCGATGAAAAACAGAAACACAAAGAAAAGGACGTGATCCCCATCATGAAACAGAAATCCATCGCAGCCATCTTATTGATCGCACTCGGTATCAGCAGCCTCGGCGCAGTGCCTGCATTCGCAGACGACACTGCAGCGGTTGAAGCAGCTACAGAACAAACTTCGGCCCTGCAAGGCGCTACCAGTGATTACCATATTGACAACTACCAGCTGAGCGCATCCGTCATCAATGAAGAAGGCACCCTTTATCTGCCGCTGCGCAGCACCCTCGAAGCGCTTGGCGCCAGCGTAACCACCAATCCAGACAAACAGGAACGCAAGCTCAAACTCACCACTTCCAGCGGTGACACGCAGCTTTACTATAACGAAGCCGGCACTGCCATCTCCACCTCAGCAAACGGCAACTATTACAATATTAAAGTGATCAACAACACCACCTACGCACCAATGGCCTTCATCCAGGAATTGACCAACCGCGTGGTCTCCGTGCATGACAACAACCTCATGCTTATCAAAGTAGACGACAGCGCCATTTGGAAAACGCTCGAAGCATACAGCATCGATGCTGCTTACATCAAAAAGAGCATCGGTGAACAAATCGTTGAAACAGCCATGAAATACATTGGCGTGCCATATGTATGGGGCGGCACCAGCCCAAGCGGCTTCGACTGCAGCGGCTTGGTTCAGTATGTCTATGCTGAAAACGGTATCTCCATCCCACGTGTCACCTACAGCCAACAGGCTGCAGCAACACCAGTGTCCTTCAGCGATCTTCAGCCTGGCGACCTCGTATTCTGGGGCGGCAGCGCATACCACGTAGGCATCTACATCGGTGACGGCAAATACATCCATTCTCCAGCACCAGGCCAGAGCGTCTGCATCCAAAGCTACAGCGCTTACCCATTCACCAGCGCTGGCCGCATCGTGTAAACAATAATCTGAAAACTATTTACAAAACCTTGGCAAATTGTTACTTTTGTCACGAACTGTAAAAAACAGGGGAACGTAAGTTCCCCTATTTTCGTTACATTCTGCCTGACCGAGGCTCTGCAAATGCCTTCGCAGCGCCTTTTTCACGCCTTTTTACCGGCAGGCAACCAATCGTAACAGTCAGCAACAGTTTAGTGACAATTCCTTGCAAAACCTGTTCAAATACACATTTTTCCTGTATTATAATAAAAGTTTCACGATCATATGACGAGTATGAACAGTGCGTGTGCGAATCTTCACATATGCACTCGAAAAAAAGGATATTTGACGGGCAGCTAAAAGATTATTAAACGAAACAAGAAACAACCCTCATCGACCACGCCCCGTCAAAGGAAGGACGTGACCTCTTTGAATTTGAAAAAATGGACGACCGTATTGACACTCTGCGCTGTAACCTTTGCCGCTGGCACCACTGGTGTGGCACCAGCCCTCGCAGCAGACACCGCCATCGTTGGCGAAGCCGTAACGCCTAACCTCGAAGCAGCCGCTCAGGCAATGGCAGCCGCTACGCAGAAACTCAACAATGGTAGCACACAAACACCTGTAGTTGATAACAACAGCAGCGCTCAGAAACCAAGCAATGGTGACACTGAATCCGTTGGCGTTGACTATGTCAGCCTCAGCAACCCAGCCACCACCATCGACGGTCAGACTTACCTGCCACTGCGTGCCACCCTCGAAGCCATGAAAGATCAGGCGCTTCAAGTAGAATGGAAGGCAGACGGCCAGCAGAAACTCAAACTCTTCAACAGCAGCGTTTCCTATGAAGTGTACCTCACCGCTGATGGCAGCGGCCTGCAGATCCAGCAGGGCGGCACCACCTACGCTGTGAAGAATGTTGGCGACGTGATCTATGTGCCACTGAGCTTCTTCCAGGCCATCATCCCTAACGACACCATTAGCCTTTCCGGCACCAACATCATCGTCCTTACCGCAAACGACGGTGCTACCGTTTGGACCAGCAATTTCTGGGGCAATATGAACAGCTACCAGGCACCAGTTGTGGAAACACCAACCGTGGAAAGCCCAACTGTTGAAACGCCAAGCGTCAGCACCCCTGACGTCACCTATCCAGATGTCAACACCCCATCCACCGATAACAGCAATAGCAACAGCACCACCCAGCCCCCTAGCGTCGACCAGGGTACTGTTGATGAAATCGTCAATGGCATTTCCGACGGCACCGCGCGTGCCATCATCGCCAGTGCCATGAAATACCTCGGTGTGCCATATGTATGGGGCGGCACCAGCCCAAGCGGCTTCGACTGCAGCGGTTTGGTACAATATGTTTTCGCTGAAAACGGCATCAGCCTGCCACGTACCACCTACGAACAGCAGGCCGTTGTTGCACCAGTTTCCCTCGTGGCTTTGCAGCCTGGCGACCTCGTATTCTGGGGCGGCAGCGCTTACCACGTCGGCATCTACATTGGCGACGGCATGTACATCCACGCACCAGCACCTGGTCAGAGCGTTTGCATTCAGAGCTACGACGCTTATCCATACACCAGCGGCGGCCGCGTGCTCGTCTAATCGACAGATTCGATCATTCATCCCTCTCAGAACAGCTGAGAGGGATTTTTTTATGCCCGCTCAGCGTGCGAAAGAAGGAGCAATCAAGAATTTTTTGTGGTCATAGCAAGACACTAGTGTTATTATAAAATAAGAAGATTTCGCCAATAGCTCGCGCACGGCAGCGGCTGGCACCGATATACCCCCCGGTCAGCAAACGACCGCCATTTCGAAAAATGAACGCATGAAAGAGAGGAATGCACCATGAATATCGCCCGAATCAACTACAACCAGCAGCTCTACTATGCTTCCATCGACACCGTCAACGACGTTGCCACCCTCATCGACGGCGACATCTTTGGCCGCGACATCGAACTCACCAACACCACCCTGCCGCTGGACGACTGCACCCTGCTGGCGCCTGTCAACCCACGCCACGTGTACGCCATCGGCCTCAACTACGCGGCCCACGTTGATGAATTCAAGCACATCGACCCAACCCGTGCCAATCCGGACGATCCGATCGCCTTCCTCTGTGCATCAACAGCCATCACCGGCCCCAACACGCCGATCGCTATCAGCCGCCTCGACCACACCGTCGACTACGAAGGCGAACTCGTCGCCGTCATCGGCCGCCGCTGCAGCCGTGTCAGCGAAGCCAACGCCCTGGACTACGTCCTCGGCTACACCTGCGGCAACGACGTCTCTGACCGCACCTATCAAAACGCTGACAAACAATGGCTGCGCGCAAAATCCCAGCCAACCTACAAACCTCTCGGCCCATGGATTGTCACCGACATCAAAGACCCACAGAACCTCTCTGTGCGCTCCTATCTCAACGGTGAACTCCGCCAGGATGGCAACAGCAGCCTCATGATCTTCTCCATCGCACGGCTCATTGCCCATCTTTCCGCCTTCACCACCCTCTATCCAGGCGACCTCATCTACAGCGGCACCCCAGCTGGTGTCGGCCACATCGCCCCTGGCGACACCGTCACCGTCGCCATCGAAGGCATCGGCACCCTCACCAACTCCGTCATCGCCGCCGAATAAACCCTTGCAGCACAAGCGCCGACCAGTTCCGCTGGTCGGCGCTTTTTATGCTTTTCTTCAAAAACGGCAGCGCTCGCATTCAAAACCAAATCCCGCCGCCACCCGCTCCGCATTGCCTGGCATCAGTCATTCGCTATATCATTAGTTTATTTCTATTTGTATAGACTAATAAGATTTGGTATTCTCTAAATATAGTGCTAAATAGCGCCAATCATACTATAAGGAGGAACCCATTATGAGACAACGCAAATTGACCGATCAACAACGCCTTGACGCCGTCCACGCTTACCTGGCGGGCGCTGGCAGCTACCAAACCATTGCTGAACAGTTCCAAATCAGTTCGCGCACCCTGCGCGACCTCGTTGCCCTCTACCAGAGCCAGGGCGAAGACGCCCTCCATAGCCCCTCCAGCAACAACTACTACCCGCCGGAGCTCAAACGGCAAGCCGTCGAAGATTACCAGTCCGGCCGCGGCATCCAGCGCGACATCTGTAAAAAATACAACATACGTGCCCGCACCCAGCTGCGCGCCTGGATTCGCCAATACAGCAGCGATGCAGACCTCCAGCCGCAAACACGCAGCACCACCACACGCACCACAGTGCCAGGCCGCAAAACCACCCTCGAAGAGCGCGTTGAGATCGTCTGCTACTGTCTCGCAAATGGCAAAGACTATGACCTCGCCATCAACACCTACCACATCAGTTACCAGCAAGTCTACTCCTGGGTGCGCAAATACCAGGACTTCGGCCTCGAAGGCCTCCTCGACAAACGCGGCAAACGCAAAGACCCCGCTGCCATGACCCACGTCGAACGCCTGCAATCAGAAAACAAACTCCTGCAAGCCGAAATACAACGCCTGCAAACCGAAAACACAGCCCTAAAAAAACTCCACCAGCTCGAAAGGAGGTGGGGTTGAATGGCGTGCGCCATGAATACCAATACCTCGTCGTTCAGGAAATGGCACAACAAGGCCACACCGTCGCCGAACTATGCCGTGCACTCTCCATCAGTCGCTCCGCCTACTACAAATGGCTCCGCCGCACCCCCTCCGCCCGCGAACAGGAAAACCGCCGCATCCTTGCCGAAATGCGCCTCATCTACCAACAATACCGTGGCATCTATGGCTATCGCCGCCTAGCCGACGAATACAACGCCATCCACCACACCCACTACAACGAAAAACGCTTCCACCGCCTCGCCAAAATCGGCAAACTCCGCGCCATCATCCGCACCAAGCAACCTGCCGCCCACGCCGAACCCCTCATTCAGCTGCCAGCCAACCTCCTCGCCCGCGACTTCAACGCCGCCCAACCCAACGAAAAATGGCTCACCGACGTCACCGAATTTCAATACTCCCACGGCCAAAAACTCTACCTTTCCGCCATCCTTGACCTCAAAGCCAACGACATCGTCGCCTACCACATCAGCCCCAGCAACAACAACAGCCTCGTCTTCACCACCTTCGACCGCGCCATCGCCAAATACCCCGACGCTCACCCGCTCGTGCACAGCGACCGAGGCTTTCAGTACACCAACACCAAATTCAAAATCAAACTCCTCGACCAAGGCATGCTCCAAAGCATGTCCCGCCCCGGCATGTGCATCGACAACGGCCCCATGGAAGCCTTCTGGGGCACCCTCAAAAGCGAAATGTACCACCTTCACCAGTTCGACGACTACGACACCCTTGCCCAGGCCATCGCCGACTACATCCATTTCTACAACACACGCCGCCGCCAGCGCCGCCTCGACTGCCTGCCGCCCCTCGCCTACCGCAACCGCCAGGACCCCTAACCACACCACAAGGCTTGAAGCCCCACGCTTCAAGCCTCTTTTTTTGCCCTCCTCATAGATCACCAAATCACCATATATAAGGAAAGAAACTGCACCACCCACCCTCAGCACAAAACAAACAATATATATAGAAGGAAACCGCTCATTCCTTGGATAAAAATCCCCCCGCACACGCACAACCGCCGCATACCGCGCCCCACACACCCCTCGCCGCTCTTCATCAATCGCCGCCAGCATTTTGTTATTTCCCCTGTCGCCGCGGTGGGGGGATGATCAATTTTTGGGGGGACT
>OGDF01000579.1_pt1 | contig 57236 bp, 44 predicted proteins | sample 1570141 | NCBI WGS metagenome assembly OGDF01 (sample SAMEA4370581, study PRJEB24528) | human gut metagenome
GTACTGTTCAATGCAGCAATTCCGCTGATAGCGAAGAATCCGGAGTTTAAGTCATTGCATGAGTATTACACGACAAGAGCGAACAATCCGCTCAAGAAGAAACAATCCGTGATTGCCATCAGCTGTAAGCTGATAAGAGTCTTTTATGCCATCCTAGCAAAAGGAGTGACCTATGATGCACAGAAGTTGATTTCTGACATTCACAGGCAGCCGCAGGTAGCGTAAGAAGACCAACTGTGAGATTCAGGAGACGTCCGCCGTAAGGCGCTGAAAGGAACAGAAGAATTTCATAAACATAGAGAGCCAAGTCAGATTTATTTCCATCAGAGCAGAGACTCAGCGAAGGAGCATCATGACGCCCCTTTATGGATAAGCAGAACGAAGGAATTAAGGACCCTGAAGTAAAGGAGATCCCGTATGACATGGGAGGTTAGGCTGCCGTAAGGAGTTGGGGAAAGAAAGGCCGATCATAACAGAATAAGACGACGTCTTGTTTTGTGTACCCTAAACATCCGTATATCCATGATTCATGGCCAAGGGGAATGACATAGACTTAGAAGCAATCTCTATGAAAAAATGAAAATGTGAGAAAAAGCGAGTTAACAAGAGAAAAACAAAGATTATTATGGGAGGAATATATAGCTGACAGAAAGGAATATGAGAAGAATCTAAAGAGATTATCACAATGGATGTCAGATGATTTTACAATTGGTGAGGTGAAAAAAGACAAAGAAGAGAAAGCAGCAAAAGAAGACGGAGGAAGTGTAACGGAAAATTACACATTTGTTTTTATAATAGATGACTGGGGATATTCAAAAGGAGGAATAAATGTATTTAACAAGCTGCTTTGCGAAGCAATGAGTAGATTGGCGCACAGTAAAGTAGTGTGTGTGGTTCAAAATGTAAGTGCCGATAAAGAGAGGCAGACTACTGAAAATGGTATTGAAATATTATATATTTCAAAAGAAAATAATAATGAAAAGATAATTGCTAAAAAAATTAAGAATATAACTTGCAAGGATTCAAAAATCATTTTTGTGGGTCATGATGTGCAAACAGGAAAGATGGCTATAAAATGCAAAAAAAGATTTTTAAATAGTAAATGTATCATCATACATCATATGGCCTATGCAGAGTATTATCCTATTTTAAATATGGATTATGAAGTAAGCGAAGCCAAGGAAAACCTGCAAAGAGAAGTACTACAACAGGCAGATATGGTTTTTGCTAATGGTGTGACCCTCGAGAAGTCGGCACAGGACATTGTTGGAGATGAAGTACCTGTTTTTAGAATTTATCCGGGGGTATCGGAGGTTGAACCTAGAAAGAATATTAATAATACATTTAAAGTAGTTACTTTTGGAAGAATTGAACAAGGCAAGGGATTAAAGAAGAATAATACAATTATTAAAGAAACATATTTGGCACTCGCTGCATGGGCGAATTTTACAAAAAAATACTGCAGAGAGGAAGAAACAACTATGAAAATATACGGTAAAAATGGAGATGATAATTCTGTTGATAAGGAAATGGAAGAATTGTTGAAACAGTACTCAGACAAGGTCTATGCAGTTTCTATAGTACCGTATATGGAAAATAGAAAACAATTGCTTACAAAACTCTCAGAGCTTTCTCTATGTTTAGTTCTATCATTAAGAGAAGGTTTCGGATTAACTGCGTTAGAAGCTGTTTCCGCAGGAGTGCCTTTAATTGTTTCAAAAAGGAGTGGCTTTTATAAAAGTCTGGAAGAACTTAGGTTAGATAACTATGTATATGGTGTCGATATACAAGGAAAAAGAGATTATCCCTATTATTCTGATACTGATTTAGAAAATACCAGTAACGCAATCTATAGTGTATTCAGGTATCAGCAAGATGCTAAAAACAAAACAATTGAATTGAGGGAAAGACTAAAGAATTGTGGATTTACGTGGGAGCAATGTGCCAAGACCATAATAGAAAAGGTTACAGAAAATTGGGACACAGGTGTAAAATAGATAGCTCGATAAAACGAGGCATAATTTCGATAAAACGAACGATTATGTTGAACTTTATATAGTATAATATAAAGGGTACTTGTATAAGCCAAGGCCCCCTTTTATATGAGAACTTGTGGGGTTGAATTATGAAAGGGTATTGTACAAACAAGGGATAATTCTTAGTTATCCATCGGAGTAGGCTGTTGGAAATGATAATTAGTTGGAGGGACTATGGATATTCCTAAAGACACTATTTTAATGTTATCTGGTGTATCATGCGTTGGGAAAACAACAACCGCATATGAAATAGTGAAAAATTATTCCGAATTCAGAAGAGTAAGTGAATATGATTTGATAAGAACAGTCGTACGAACTGCATACGAGCATTTAGCTGATGAGGCTTATATAAATAAAAATGAATTGATGGATAAATACAATGCGTTGTTTGAGTCTCTTACATGTAACAATTTTGAAATAACCAGATTGCAGTCAGAGCAGTTACTTCCTTATGTAAAGGAAATAATTCTTAGACAACAGCGGCGCCAGATTCCGACAATACTAGAAGGAACTGGTATTATACCGAATATATATTTCCCAAATAATCGACCATTGCCATGGCTGACGAAGCATGTAGTATTTATTAATCTATATCTATCTGATGAAAAAGAGCATATTTCTCGAAGAAAATCACGCTCAGAGGAACGTGGTTATCACGAATCAGCCAGTAAAACACAAGCAATTATATCCCAATGCCGAGCAGAAAAAAACCAGTTACTACATATGCAGGCAATTGAACTACAGAAAATGTATAAAAACATATTTAGCATAGATATTTCAGACTGTACGCCCACCCAAGCAGCAACTAGAATAATGGAGAGGGTTTTTGATTATTTTAAAAAATATGTATAGCTCTATATATTATCAAAGTAAGGACTGAATGCTCATTCAAGAGAGTGGAAGTTTTTCTGTAAATAAGTATTAGCTAATAGGTCTTCTATGATAAAATCTAAATCATAGGAGGCCTATTATTATGGCAAGAGAAAAGAAACCTGTTCACAAAGTACAAATGACCGAAGGAAAACGGAATATCATTCATCAGCTTTTGGACGAATACGATATCCAGTCTGCTGAAGATATTCAGGAAGCTCTCAAAGATCTCCTAGGTGGCACAATCAAAGAAATGATGGAAGCCGAAATGGATGATCACCTTGGATATGAAAAATCCCAGCGTTCCGATAGTGATGATTACCGGAATGGTTACAAAACCAAACGTGTCAACAGCAGTTATGGCACTATGGAGATTGAGGTGCCACAGGATCGCAGATCCTCTTTTGAGCCTAAGGTTGTTCAAAAGCGTCAGAAAGATATTTCCGATATTGACAGTAAGATCATATCCATGTATGCAAAAGGAATGACTACCAGACAGATATCTGAAACGATTGAAGATATCTATGGTTTTGACGTGTCAGAAGGGTTTATTTCCGACGTGACAGACAAGCTGTTGCCTCAGATTGAAGACTGGCAGAACCGCCCTCTAGATGAAATCTATCCGATCGTCTACATTGATGCAATCCATTATTCTGTACGTGATAATGGGGTGATTCGGAAACTTGCTGCATATGTCATTCTTGGTATCAATACAGAAGGAAAAAAGGAAGTACTTTCCATCAATGTAGGCGATAACGAAAGTGCAAAGTACTGGCTTTCTGTTTTAAATGAGTTAAAAAATCGCGGAGTAAGGGATATCCTTATTCTCTGTGCTGATGGACTTACAGGAATCAAGGAAGCAATTGCTGCTGCATTCCCCAAGACAGAATACCAGCGGTGTATTGTCCATCAGGTAAGAAACACTCTGAAATACGTCCCTGACAAAGACAGGAAGGCTTTTGCCACAGACCTAAAAACCATCTATCATGCTTCAGATGAATCGAAAGCCAGAGAGGCACTGGAGAGAGTCAATGAAAAATGGTCTCCGAAATACCCCAACTCCATGAAACGCTGGTACGACAACTGGGATGCTGTTTCGCCTATTTTTAAGTTTTCAGCAGCGGTCCGAAAGGTCATTTACACGACGAATTCCATTGAATCGTTGAATGCAACATACCGCAAACTGAACCGCCAGAGGAGCGTATTTCCGAGTGATACTGCACTGTTAAAGGCATTGTATCTGTCCACCTTTGAAGCTACCAAGAAATGGACTACAACGATTCGAAACTGGGCGCAGGTATATGGAGAACTGAGTATCATGTACGAGGGACGCCTTCCGGAATAATACCATGAAACACAGGGAAACAGACCTGTATTCTTGACATACAATCATTTCGCTGTTATATATAAAAACAAGGCGGAAAGCTTATTCACAAGCCTTCCGCCATTCATTATCATAGAAGATCTACGTATTTACAGAGTTTTCTTCACACACTCATTCAAGAACATTCAGTCCTGCTACTATTATAGGAAATCACATTTACAATCTTTTATTTGCACACTCATACAATTCATTGTATAGCTCTTCGGTCAACGGCTCAGCCTGATTCCATGCATCCATAAATGTATCATAAAGCTTTTGCCCTCGATTATTTGTAGTGCTATCAGAAATACCTATTATTTCAAAAGACGAATTAGTAATTGGAAGGGGATATCCTTCACCGTCACATATTATCGGACTATACAGAACAGCATTATCACTTATAATTATAGATTCTTTGCGTGAGCATTTGTACAATCTGAACATTTCATTTATAGGTAAGTTAAAGCGATTTTTCATTCTAACGGCTGCTTCCAAACAAGTTTGTAAGTCTGCTTTAAACCTTCTCTCCTTGTCTTTACTTACAGCTTTAAATATAGCTTCACTTTTAGGGTGAGGAAATAGACATTTAAAATCCACCCCATTTTTTATTCCCTCGTTAGCAAGAAATTTAAAGAAATCATCATTTTCAGCTGTAAAAATTTTTTTGTTTCTTCTGCCATAAAACCATAAACGCTTTCCTTGATATTCAATTATATTTCTAATAAGAATTCGTGTAAGGACATTAGTTGAAAAACCTTTATGAAAAAGAATATGTTCTCTGGTGATTTCCGGGCTGACAAGTGTAAAATTTCCATAATTGTCTTCCATAATTTGATCAACTAAGTCTCTGCATGTATCAGGGATTAGTTGTTCTTGCTGCAGAATTGATTTTACTTCTTCTATATATTCGTTCCAATAACTGCTGAAGTTTTTAAGACGTATATTTGACTCATTCGCCAATTCTTGAAAAAATTGTTTAAATTCATCTCGTGTTTCTTCAAAGTTGCCGTTTTCATTATTTACTCGAATAGGGACATATCGATTTAATGGCTTATCTACCCATGAAGACCAATCAGGAATGTGTTCGAACAATATTGGGATAACTATACTCCCACCTGGCTTTTCAAAATGTGCGCCATATACAACCCCAGCCTCATACATCAACCAAGGATTCTTAAAATTATCAGATGTTATGCAAACGATACACTTATTGCTTTTTAAAAGATTACTATGTATCTCGTTATCGACGGAAGTTCCTTTATACATATCCGGTGAGAAAAATACTTCAATTTTTTTCCCAAATACATTCTGAATGAATCCTTTTGTCGCTAATGCTAATAATCTACTCTTATTTTTTGACCAACTAATAAATACTTCCATTTTACCGCTCCACTAAGTCTATATTTCAATACAGCATGATGAATAACTAAGAATTATCCGTCATTAACTACCATAAAATTCCTCGGATGTTTATTCACCAGAATATCCTTCTGCTTAGCGCTGGACACATGAGTATAGATTTCTGTTGTGCTGATAGAGCTATGTCCAAGCATTTTCTGAATATAACGAATGTCGACATCCTGCTCTAATAGAAGAGTGGCAAAAGAATGGCGAAACATATGGGGGGTAATATGCTGCTCTATTCCTGCAAGGTTGGCATAGCGGTTGATCATAAAGCGGACGGATTGGTCAGATAATTTATGTTTTTGCTTGTTAACAAAGAAGTATCCACAGTTAGAAATATCTTCTTTAAATGAATCTTGATATGATTTTAAAGCAACGATGACTTCAGGGTTTCCAATCTGCAGGATACGTTCTTTTGCCCCTTTTCCATATATCAATACAGTATTATTCTCCAGATCAATATCTGACGGATGCAGGGAACATAATTCGGAAATACGCATTCCTGTAGCAAATAACAACTCGATCGCGGCAATATCCCGTAGACAACATCTAAATTGATAGGCAGAAACTGCTAAATTCTTCTGCTCATAGAGTACAGACAGGAACTTCTGGATGGAATAAAAAGGAATGGTTTTGGGGAGGAGTTTGGCTTCGCGGAAATGCACATCCAATTTGTCGAAAGGATTTTGCTCTAAAAGCTCTGTATATTCCAGGTAGTGAAAAAAGGCTTTCAAGCTTGCAATTTTTCGCTTAACGGACTTGGGCTTGTACCGTTTATGTAACTCTGTAATATACAGATCCAATGTGTTTTTGGATAGAAAATCCAGAGAATTATCGCAAAATGCCAGATACTGATTTAAGTCGATCCGATATGATTTCAGAGTCTTGAAATTCAGACGTTTTCGATATTCGCAATAGCTGAGATATTCTGTAATGAATTTGCTTAAAGTAATCATAAGTAAAACCTCCCATAATAGTCTTTGTTTTTCTCTTTTTTACCAATTATGAATGACAGTATCAGGCTTGTCTATTTGTTCATGCGATAACGATGCTGGAAATACAGATTCTAAAATCACATTATTGTAATATTGGAGGCGGAATGATATGCTTTTTGTGTGTAGAACAGAAGTGGAAAATCACGTCCTATTCATAATAGAGAATATCTGGAGACTTGTAATAATGGCAAGGAGGATTGACATGGACATTAAGATTCTGATGGCAAAAATGCTGTTCATGATTTTTGATATGCATGCAACGTTATCTGAGGATAAATACGAAAGTGTATTAACAACCCTTAGCCAGTCATTGGCAGAAGTAGTATATGGATATGTTACATCAGCTGGGAATACGCAGCCTTTCGGGGAAAAAGAAATCAATAAACAGTTTCAGGAGGTTATTCAAAAAGCCGTATTGGAAATGGGAAATCGTCTGAATGCATCCGGAATCCAAACGGTTTGGAAACAAAAGGAAGCCGTCTTGACTTATGAATTGCAGAATCTTGACTGGGAAAACATGAAAATTGACGAATGCAGAGACACGATAAAAAGAATCTTTACCGAGCAATCTGCATTTGATGTAAAAGAGTATAGCAAAAAAGAGTACTTGACAGGAGCAGAACAGTTTTTCAAAGATTGGATCCGACAGTTAGGAGGGCAACCACAGGCATCCACAGAGATACTGGTGAAATCTGTATTAGATATTTATACGCGGATAGAAGAACTTACGAGAAAAAACCAGGAAAAACAGCCAAGACAATTGATTTCGAGAGAAACAAAAAGACCCAAGAGCTCTTTTCATAAAGAAAGCAGAAAAGGAGAATTGGATCAGTTGATCCAAATACTGCGGCAAAATGAAAAGATAGGTTTATTGAATGGAATTGGCGGAATTGGAAAGACAGAAATTTGTAAATATTTATTTCATTCCTGTTATGTAGAGGGTGTTATTGAAGAAATTGAATATATAGGATGGCTTACCTATCGTGGCAATCTGGTGCAGACATTTTATGAACAGGTTCTCTGCGAAAAGGACCAGGAGTCGCCGGAACGGGCATATTATGATACACTTGGATATTTACAATCTCTTGGGGATAAATTACTACTGTTTGTGGATAACGTAGATAACTTGATGGCAGAAGATCCGAAGCTGAAACAACTCTTTGACTTGAACTGCAAATTAGTGATTACCAGCAGAATACAGTTCGACAGTTTAAAATCAATCAATATCGGGGCTTTGGATGAGAAGTGGGCCAAAGAATTGTTTTACATTTTCTATTTAGGGGAGAAGAATGAAGATTGTTTTCATGAAATCTATAATTTAGCAAAAGGCCACCCACTGAGCATAGAGCTAATTGCCAAAACTGCTCAAAGTAGCAGATTTAACTTGGAAGAGATGGTTCAACAATTAAGAAGCACGGGATTTGAACTTCCAGAAATGAAAGAGAATGTTATATATGAAGAATATAATAAAATCCTAATCGAACATTTAAATCGCATTTTTTCATTGTCGAAGTTATCAAATACATACAAACAAATTCTTTATCGGCTGTCCCTGCTTCCGATAGAACCGATAAGCGTAGATGAATTAATACAATGGAAAGTAGGAAAAACGCAGGAGGAATTTGAAATTTTATTTCATAGAGGATGGATCTATTTGGAATGTGACGGAGTCGTGATGCATCCGGCTATTTCGGATGCAATTCATAGTAAATCCTCGAAAAGATATACTATTTATCAAAATATGTATGTGGCGATGAGAAATGAGCTGGAACTGTCAGGCTCAACAAGAGCACATGAAAAATATATGCGAATGCTAACATTCTATCATGTGGTAAAGCGTAGGGAATTCCAGAGACAGGAATATGCTGAACTTCTAAATCAAATTGCAGTCATCCTTAAGAATATGGGGGAAAGGGAAGAGGCAATACGATTACAGGAGAAGACCATCAAAATAAAGAAGCAATGTGGTTGCGGGAAGTCTACTCTGTTTACCGGATACAATAATCTTGCATTAGCATATGGAAGAGCAGACCTGCGAAAAAATCTGATTTATTGTGAAAAAGCGGAAAAAATCGGACGAGAGCTTTTTAAAGAAGATCCTGAGGAATATGCCTTAAAATTTGCCACGACGTTGAATAACTTATCCTTGTCTTATTTGAATAACGGCGATTTGGAAAAAGCAGAAGCAACACAGAATGAGAGTATTTCCATTAAAACAGAATATCGGGGCGAAGATTGCATTGAACTGGCACAATCATATAATAATATGGCTATCGTGAAAAAAAGACAGAATGAATATGATGAGGCATACAGATATCAGAAGAAATCCATTGCCATCAAGGATGCGCCGGATTATGCGACTCATTTATATAATATGGCAGGAATGGAAAATGCCAGGGGAAATAATGAGCAAGCAGTATATTATATAGAAATGGCAATAGAACTTTGGGAGGTAGACTCTGAATTTTATTATTATAAGCTTATGGAAGCGTATGAACGCGATTTGCAACTGTTGAACAGGGACACACTGACAAACTCCGTAAAAATTCAACAGGTAGTACGAAAAATTCAACAGTTGCAAAGAGGAAAAAGCAAGTAGCAGGCAAAAGCAGCTGGAAACAATCAGACTAAGGATTTCCTTAATTCCCGGATGGATTTCAGATAATCTTCTGCCTCGTCGGTTCCACACTTTAGAGCGCTGACTTCTGCCAGATCAAGGTGTGCAAGAGCCTCAGACAAATAACGGGGAGCATTGCACTGCCGGTAGGCTGCCAAACGGACGATGGCCGACTGATAGTAATTTTTATAGGAATCAGTTACTTCATCCCGATTCTGATCCAACGCTATGCATGCATCGATTTTTTCAATGGCTTTTTTATAATTTCCCAGATAACCATAGTTTTGTGAGGCTATGTAATATAGTTCTGACAGATCCTTTTTATAGGCATTGCTGTGACTCCAGGGTTGACACTGCAATAGACGAATAGCTTTGTTGATGAGGTTTTTAGCCTGCTTTAAATTTTCATTATCCGGTTGCGGAATGACTTCTTCCAGAGCAGATGCAGTGGGAGACTGGCTGCTTTCACAGAAGATGGATCCCAAAATCTGAGCCTTTAATTGATAATCATTGACTAACAGGCTTGCATTCGGCCTCGTGATAGAGAGGGCAATGTCTATGTAATCAAGAGCGGAAGAATAATTATTCATGGTCCAATGGATATAAGCCATGTTATGGTATTCCAGGGCTTGATAATTGGGATTTACATAAGCCTGTTGCTGAAGCAGATAGTTAACTTTTTCCGACCAGACAGATATCTGCTCTTGAACCATATCCGGCTGTAGTAATAATCTTTCGGATTTATCACTGAAAAAGGAATAAATAGACATTCCGGTAATATAAGTATCAATTTTATTATCAATGGTTGCCTGTTCGGAAGCGGACTCTAAATAAGTGATCGCAGAGTCAATATAGTCCAAAGCACGTTCATCTCCGAGATCATCGTACATATCTGCAATCTGCTGGCAATAAGAGGCTTTGGAATAGTCATCGGCATCTCGATCCAACAGAATCTTCATTACATCTATAGCATCCTCCAGCCGGATTAACTCACTGAAGGTGTCAGCAACGGCAAAAATCTCTTTTTCTTCGTACCGCTGAGGCTGTGAGCGGAGAGATTTTTTCCAGGATGCGATAATGTCGTCCCAACAGTCGGCTAAATCGGAGGCATTTTCACTGGTAAAATCTAAAGATGAATTGGAAGATATCAACCACCAGTTATGGATGTCTGAAAGCAATTCTACAAGAGATGACCGTTCTTGTAATTGAACCAGTTGCCAACATATTTCAACAGCTCCTCTGTCACTGCCTGATTCTTTGAAATGCTCAATCAACTGTTTCCGATAGTGAATCACTTCTGCCGGTTCCATGTCTGAGATCAGATGAGTACAAATGACAGAAGGAATCGTATATAGATCTTCTGTCTGAATCGTGACAAAGTACAGCTGATATAAGATATCTGCAGGTCCATTGGTGAGAGCACACAATTCGTCTCGCGACAAGCCTCTTTCTGTAAGAGCTAATAGAGTAATGCTTTGCCGGACTTCTGCTGGATTAAAATGCTGCTGCAAATACAATTGTGTAGAGCAAAATATACCATATAAGGAATCAAAATTACGGAGATAATCTTCTATATTGAAACAGGAATCTGCATTTTTAGGAGTCCTGGGCTGATATTTCATAATTCTTAAAAATTGCTGAAGCCCCTCACCAATCTGCCTGAGTGACCAGGAGGAAGAAACATTTTCTAGGATATTTTTTATGTTTGGATATTCCAGACTTTTTCCCTCACATGTAAAAATTTCTTGAATCAGCTGGCTTTTACGAACAGGAGATAAATTTTTCACAATGGTATGTTTGGCTGGCAGATATTTTTTAAGTGCGTTATTGGATGTAATAATAACTTTAACAGAAGGATCAGTTTTCGTGATTAACCATCCGACATCCATAGCTTCTTCCAAATGATCTATGCCGTCCAGGATAAATATCTGTTTGATAGGGTGTGGAATTGTGACAACATTATAAAAAGCTTCGGTGGCATCCGATTGATAAAAGAATTCCTTATGCGGTTCCTGAGAAAGAAGATCTATCAGAACCGTTGAAAGAAGAGCAGGGCCCTCCTCATGAAACCAGCAATGGACAGATATATCGGTACGCTGAATGTTTTGGTTGACCCATTCAGCAAGGCACATAGATTTCCCGCAGTCAGGATTACCCGATAAAATAAAAGTGCAGTCAGAAGAGCTGTCAACATACTCGGAAATAGCAGTGAGAGCATCGGACTGGACGATGTTATATCGCAATTTTTTTGCAAGATATTGCAATTGGGAGGCGGACAATGTGTGATTCTCGTGAAGAGAAAAGGATATCGGCTGAAAACCACTGTATTGGATAAACTTTTGAAGAGCTATTGTTGTTAATGAGGAAGGCGCGTCGAAACAGATAATGTCAGCATTTCGTATAGTTAGGGCAGAAAGAAGCCGTGTCAGCCGGACATCCTGTGTACATCCGCTACGGACCAGAAAACACATGCTGTGAGGAAGATATAAACAGGCAGTTAAAATTTCCAGTTCCAAAAAGCTGATCATAGGATCAGAAGCTACCTCAGGCATTAGAGAAATGCGAAAATCAGAAAATTCTTTTGGAATTCGCTCTATACTGATAGGATAACCGTAACGATCACCTAAAATACACATGAACAGATCAGCTTTTTTGACATGGGAAATACAGACATCCATGATCTCTTCAGCAGTCAGACCATCCGGGATTCCATACTCAAAATCAGTGATAAAAGTAGCGGTTCCATAACAACCGCTGCATTCATTAAAACGTGCAACGAGATCTCCGCGAAAGAGTTCCCGGTTCTTTTGCATATTGGGATCAAAACATGAGGACAAAAAAATCTGATATTTTATCATTGTTGTTCACCACTCCGAACATAATAATGTCTTTTCATCCATGAAGTAATGCCATCCAGACCCGGAAATAAAATTCTTTCGTTTATGTTCATCTGGTCCAGCATGTCGCGGATCCGCCATTTCAAGTCGGTGGAAATAATGTATTTTACAGTGTTCTGTGTTTCATCTAAGAAAGTCTCAATTCCGGTATCGTCCTGCAGATTTTCAATTCTGGAAGGAATGATAGAAAAATAGGAATATTGTCCAATGATTCTCTGATCAATGGAAGGAGGCTCTAAAAAAACCATAGAGGCAGTACCCATATCGGAATCATATCTGTTTAAGATATCATAGGTATTTCCGCCCCGGGTTAAAGAATCCATCATATCTACAGTCATCAGAAAGGCACTTTCGTTTTTTAAGGTAGTTTGATAATTTTTTGGAAGCCGCTTGTTCATTTCCAGAATATCTATTTGCCAGAGAACGGCAGCGTTCTTGCTCATATCGTCCAGATTTTCACCGCTGGTGGCAAAATGTAAGGCAATTAAAACAGAATAAGTCCAATCCAGTAATCTGGAAGGAAGTCCATGGTGCTGTCCTACAATCATCTGACGCCATATGGAAGTTTTTAGGGCGGGATCCTCTAAAGCAGCGTATTTAACAAAATTACGCAGTATAGCCAATTCAATATCATTCTTCTTTTCTTTGCAATTTCTTCGTAGACTGGTCACCAGATGATAATTGGAATTAGGCAGTCCACGGTACAAATAAGGAGATCGATTGCGCATAAGTGTGCTCTGGTATTGCTGATCCCAAATGATTTTGTTAATTTGTTCCAGGGTAGTTATCTGTTCAACACGAATGGCCATAAGTATGCCTCCTATCTTTTGCAGTGAATTGTGACTGTAGTGTACTAATTCCTCTCAAGAAAGCTGGATTTGATAATGTGGTTTTATGTATATGTTACCATGGTTTTTCACCCAAGGCAATTATGGATTCTTCTTTCCGCCTGTTGCCCTTTGTAGCAGCTGTTTTCTTAATAATTTGTAGAATGGCAAAGAAAAGCTTGTACTTATGACTCAAATTGATTAAAATAAAAAAGAGTATGCAATAAAATACGGTTCTGTGAGAAAGCAGAAAATGAGGATAACGATATGGAATTTACAATAAAAGGGAAAACATTCAACATATGGTCTAAGAAGCGGATATTATATACCATTTGCTTTTTCCTGTTCTGTGTGATCGACCAGAGAACCAAGACCGGTTCCGGTCTGGATGGAATCATAGAGACGTTTCGTGATATGGCGGGGGTTCTTATGGCTGTTATTATTATGTCCCACTATAAGTGGGAAGAATTTGTGGCATATAAGATTCCGTATGCTGTCTGGACAGGAACAGGTCTGGTGGCGGGGGCATTGTTTGTGGTATTGGGACAGTCTCTTGCATATTTCATGAACGAACGTGTGATGGTCAGTCTGGATGTTTTTCTCTTTGGCTATGTGGTGATCCATACGTTTATCAGTGTAGTGAAAGAAAAGAAGTATCCGAAACTGAACAAGGGAATGTTCGGGCTGTGGGTAGTCATGATGCTTCTGATGATCTTTTCCAGAAGTGATTATGTATGGCCATTTTGCTATTTTATTATGTTTGGTTGTTTTTACCTTACGGATTTTACGGGAGAGGAGCAGGAGGACTTGTATCAGGGAATCATGAACGGAGTCATCTTCGCTTTTTTTGCGTTCCAGGCATTCTGCTGTGTGTTCCGGCCGTATGATCAGGTAAGATATACTGGAATCTATAATAACTGCAACCTGAATGGCCTGTTTTATCTGGTTGTGTTGGCAGCAGTGTTTGGAAAAATACTGTATGTGACGAAAGAAAACAAACATAAATTCTGGAGAGTGTATTACTGGCTTGGAGCAGGAGTAGTGTACTCGTTTATTTTTATGACGATTGGAAGAACTGTATGGCTGGTATCCTTTATACTCGGTTTGTTATTCCTTGGATTTTATCAGGGAGTGAAACAGAAAAAACATTATTTTAGAAACGGGTTGCTTCTGGTGCTGTGCATATGTATGATGTTTCCGGTAACGTTTGGAATGACAAGATATTTGCCGCCGGTATTCCATCATCCGGTGTGGTTCTGGGGAGAGTGGAGCGAGGAAAGAGTGCACTCATGGGATCCTTGGAACTCTGATAAATATGTAAATTTGGATGAGGTAATAGCGATTGCGATTGGAAGGACTACACAAATCACACATAATATATTCGCAAAATCTCCATTAATGTTGAGGACGTACGCAGCGGAACTAAGAAAAGAACAAGCACTTCAGGATGAACAGGCAGGAGATCAACTACTTGTTAGAAAAACAATATATAATCACTATTGGAATAATTTAAATTTATTTGGGCATACGCAAGAAGATCAAGGATTTCAATTATTTTCCTATTTTTGGATTGGACATGCTCATAATATTTATTTGCAATATGCAACAGATTTTGGAACTTTGATGTGTATGTGTTTTATTGCATTGTGCGTGCTATCAACAATATATATAATAAAAAAATATACACAATCTGGCAAAACAAGACTATTAGAAATATTTTTTCTTATGCAGGTGCCGCTATTATTTGGTATGTTGGAATTTGCATGGGGAAGCGGATCTATCACGATATTGTTATTATTTATAAGCTGGAGACAGAGTTTTACAAAACAGGAAGTTTAAATAAAAAGCAAGAATGTGAATTTGCTATTACAGTAGCAAAATGTTATAATAATTAGTCATATAGATAAATGTAAATTTGAAGGAAGAATTATGAAAGAAACCAATAATTTTTTGAAAATACCTATTAACAGAATCATTGCCTTGATTTTATTAGATATTATGTCTATTGTGGTGGCTTCTTTTGCAGCTATTTATATTCGTTTTGATTTCAGTTTTAGTGGAATACCAGAAACGTATCTAATAAAATTTGAACATATTATACCGTATAATATTCTGCTTACTTTGCTGTTTTTTGCATTATGGAAATTGTATAAGAGTGTATGGCGTTATGCCAGCGCAACAGAACTGCTGAATATCGTATTTGCAACTACCTGTGCGAGTATTGCCCAGTTTATTTTGTGCAACATTATAGATCAAAAAATGCCGCGCAGCTACTATGTGATTTACTGGTTTTTACTTTTTGGAATGACGTGCGTAATACGTTTCAGCTATCGGATCTTGCGACTGATCAACTCCAAAAGATCAGAACTGAGGACAAAGAAAGATGGCGGTAATGTCATGCTGATTGGCGCAGGTGCAGCAGCTAATACTATTCTGAAAGAGATTGAGACCAGTCGATATTTAAATCTGAATCCAAAATGCATTATTGATGACAATCCGGGATGCCATGGAAAGTTTTTACGTGGAGTTCCTATTGTTGGTGGAAGAGATAGGATCATGGATGCAGTAGGACAGTATAATGTGGATGAGATCATTTTAGCTATTCCTTCTGCAAATACACAGGTTAAGAAGGAACTTCTTGATATCTGTAAGGAGACAGGCTGCAAGATGCGAACCCTTCCCGGCATGTATCAGTTGATCAATGGAGACGTATCTGTAGCAAAGCTGAAAGAGGTTGAAATTGAAGACCTTCTGGGAAGAGAACCTATTCGGATCAATACCGAAGAAGTGCTGAATTATGTGAAAGATAAAGTAGTATTGGTTACCGGCGGCGGAGGCTCCATCGGAAGTGAATTGTGCAGACAGATTGCTAGCCATCAGCCGAAACAATTGATCATTGTAGACATTTATGAAAATAATGCTTATGAGATTCAGCAGGAACTGATTCGCAAGTACCCCCAACTGAATCTGGTTGTACTGATTGCATCCGTACGTAATACAGAGAGAATTAATTCCATCTTCGAAAAATATCGTCCGAACATTGTCTATCATGCGGCGGCGCATAAGCATGTGCCTCTCATGGAGGTAAGTCCAAATGAGGCAATTAAAAATAACGTATTTGGTACGTATCGTACGGCCCAGGCAGCAGATAAATACGGTGCGGAAAAATTCGTACTGATATCAACGGACAAGGCTGTAAACCCCACCAATGTCATGGGAGCATCCAAGAGAATGTGCGAAATGGTCATTCAGATGATGAATCGGCAGTCAAAGACCAATTTTGTTGCTGTTCGGTTTGGCAATGTGTTAGGCAGTAATGGAAGTGTCATTCCTCTCTTTAAGAAACAGATTGCAGAGGGTGGACCGGTCACCGTTACAGACCCCAATATTATTCGATATTTCATGACAATACCGGAAGCAGTATCTCTGGTATTGCAGGCTGGAGCTTATGCCCGGGGCGGGGAGATTTTCGTTCTGGATATGGGAGAACCGGTAAAAATTGTGGATCTGGCCACAAACCTCATTAAACTTTCCGGATACAAGCCGGGAGAAGATATTGAGATCAAGTTTACAGGACTGCGCCCCGGTGAGAAGATGTACGAGGAACTCCTCATGAGCGAAGAGGGACTGAAGAAGACAGCAAACAAGATGATTTATATTGGAAAACCGATTGAGTTTGATGATGACGTTTTCAAAAAGCAATTGGACAAGATTTATAAAGACGCTTATGATGAGACGGATAATATCCGTGAGGACATTAAAGAGATCGTACCGACATATCAGTTGAAAGAGTAAATGAAAGCATATGGAATAAGGTGGTGTCAAATTGAAACATATAGAAATTCAGGATTTTGGACCAATTAAAAAAATCGATTTAGATTTGGACAATGACTTGGAAATTGTTATTGGACCACAGGCTTCCGGTAAAAGTACTTTTAGTAAAACAGTATATTTTTGCAGAAAAATAAGAGATTATTTTTTGCAGTATCTTGTGAAAGTCATGAATAACACTTACTGGTATAATGATGAATTATATGTGGAGTTTTTAAAATATATAAGAAGACTGTTTATGGGATATTTTGGTACAACAAAACATATGGAAACATTTAGAATAGTGTATTACTATGATAAAGAGGGGAAACGAAGTGTATCCATAGGACTGGGAAAAGACCATTATGCAAAATTTGCTTTTAGCCCGATAATGCGTTTGGAAATTTGTAATTTAATGAAACAGGTAGTTCAGATAGCTAAAGCCAGTCATGAGGCAGAAGACTTAACGGAAGCATATTTGACACAGGCGGGATTCATGGAACAGATTAGGACATCTGTAAATAAAATATTTTGTGATGATGATAAACTTGTTTACATTCCGGCAGGAAGAAATTTGCTTGCTGTAATACCGGACGTATTTGGACCGAAGAATGGTACATTGCAGGAAAATATATCGGATGAAGTTCAGATAGATATTACGCAGATTGATTTTATTACACAGGAATTCATTAAGTATATTCGGAATACCAAAAATAAATTTGGAACAAAATTAGAAGATATTACACAAAATTATGTTAAAACAGTAAAAGGTCAAATCCGCAATCATGATGTAGATATTGCCTGTAAACTGATTCATGAGGTATTAAGAGCAGATTATGTAAATGATCAAGATGGTGAAAAACTATACTATGATGAAGAACATTGGGTAAAATTGATGTTTGGCTCTTCAGGACAGCAGGAGATTGTCTGGGCATTGAATATCATATTCATGGCTATATTGAAAAATGAAAAAACCTTTTTGGTATTTGAAGAACCTGAATCCCATCTTTTCCCGGATTCGCAGGAAGTTATCATGGAACTTGTGACGTTGATGATAAACTCATGTAAAAGTCAGGTGATAATTACAACGCATAGCCCTTATATTTTAACGGCTACAAATCTGTTGATTTATTCCGGTAAAGAGGAGAGAAATAGTACGACAGAAGAATCTGTGGTAAAAAAAGAATTTCGAATACGTCAAGGAAAGACAGGGGCGCATTTTTTATCGAAACATACAGGAGAACTAAAAGACATTATTGGAAAACGGGAAGGATTAATTGATGCAGTAGCTATTGATGGGATATCTGAGAGTATTAATACAAGGATGGACAAGATACTGCAAACAAGTTATAAAAACGGGGGAAACAATGGTCTGTAATTCGCTAAAAGAATGTATAGAAAAGACGCATCATATTTTACCAGAAAATGAAAACAAGAAACATGGTAGGGGAAAAGATTCGCAGAAGCATCACAAAAAGCCAACAGATAATTATAAGACACCGCTTTCTCAGGCACCGTGTGATGATTCGGCACAGCAGGAAAAATGTATTGTTTTTTTAGACTGTAGGTCCAAAGCTACATGTACAGAGAATGGAAAAAGCTATACGCTAGATCAGAGCAACGAATATCCTAAGCACGAGATAATCAAGCTTCATATGGATGGAGGGGCAATTATTGATCAGGATGGAGCAAATAGTAATAAGTGTGATTATGTTGTCTGGGTAAAGGAAAAGGATGCTTCAAAAAAGAGAAAAACAGCAATATTGATAGAATTGAAGGGTGTTTCCGTGCAACATGCAATAAAACAATTGATGGCAACAATAAAGCAGCCGGAGTTTCGTGAAGAATGGAAGTCTTGCGATAGGATGTTTGGAAGAATTGTCTGTACCTCTGTGCCAAGGGCAATGACGAATGATGCTCGGATAGAAGCAATGAAAGAATTTTTTAACAGAGGCGGAAATCTGGTAATAAAAGAGCAGTCTTACGAGGAAGAATATAAGAATCTGGCAGATAAATAATAATTTATTAGCACAAAGTAGAGGAATGCTATGAAAAAGACAACGAAAAAGATATTATATGGTGTTGCAGCACTGGCAGGCCTGACGGTAGCGGGTGTGAAAGTAGCATCTGCAATGCAGAAAAAGCAGTGTGCAGGTGATGAAAAGAACCCCTTTGAAGGAAAAAAGGTAATCTTCGTTAAAAACGAAGAAGACGCTGAAAATGCAGATGGAGCCAAAGGACATTTGGAGTCAGTGGGTAATTCCGATTATGCGCCGTCTTTTTATGACAAATACGTAAAGCGCTGCTTTGACATTGTATTATCTTTTGGTGGAATTGTGGCATTATCTCCACTATTGCTGGGAATTGCTGTGGCAATCAAGATTGATGATCCGGGGCCTGTGTTTTTTACGCAGAAGCGACTGGGGCAGAATAAGAAATACTTCCGTGTGTATAAGTTCCGCAGCATGAAAATGTGCACACCCCATGACACCCCGACACACATGCTGGAGAATCCGGAGCAGTACATTACCAGAGTGGGTAAATTCTTACGTGCGCATTCTCTGGATGAACTTCCCCAGCTGTTTAACGTGCTGGATGGATCGTTGTCTTTGGTGGGGCCCAGACCAGGATTGTGGAATCAGGATGTACTTACAGCTGAGAGAGATAAATATGGCGTAAATGAGTACAAGCCCGGAATTACCGGATGGGCGCAGATCAATGGAAGAGATTCTATCTCCATAGAAAAGAAAAGCGAACTGGACGGATATGGGGTTAAGCATAGTTCCCCTGCATTTGATTTGAAATGCCTGCTTGGAACAGTGACAAAAGTAGGACATGACGATACTGTAGTAGAAGGCGGTACGGGAACAATGGGGAAAGAAACAAAAATACAGGAGGATTATACTGGAACGACTCCTAAACAGAAAAAGAAAATACTTATTACGGGAAAAAATTCATATATTGGGGAAAGTATCAAAGAATATTTAAATGAATATCCTGATTATTATGATATTGAGAGTATAGAAACAAAGGGACTGAATCCCTCTGTTGAACTTTTTAAAGGATATGATGTGGTTATCAACGTGGCGGGAATTGCTCATATAAAAGAAACAGATGAAAATAGAAAACTATATTATGAAATAAATAGAGATCTGAGTGTAGATATTGCAAAATGCGCCAAGAGAGCTGGTGTAAAGCAGTATGTATTATTAAGCTCAATGAGTGTTTACGGAATGGTAACAGGCCACATCACTAAAAACACAATACCTCATCCTATAAATGCATATGGGGATTCGAAATTGCAGGCAGATAACATTATAGAGAAGATGAGGGATACTTCCTTTAAAATTGCAATCGTGAGACCACCGATGGTTTATGGAAAGGACTGCAAGGGAAATTATCAGACCTTGAGAAAATTTGCAATGAAATCCCCCATTTTTCCCAATTATAAAAATGAAAGGTCGATGATATTTATTGGAAATTTATGCGAGTTTATAAAACGCGTAATAGATAAGGAAGATTCTGGCTTATTTTTCCCGCAGAATAAAGAATATGTCAGAACCTCTGATATGGTTCGAACTGTAGCTAGGCAACATAGCAGGGAGATCGTTATGCCGAGGGTATTTAACATAGCAATTAAGGTTGTTTCAGTGAACCTGATAAAAAAAGTATTTGGATCTTTGACATATGAAAAAACAGAATTGGTCGGGAAATATAATTTTAAAGAAAGCATAGAACTTACTGAGGGATACGAGAGGAATTAGGAATTATGGAAAAAAAGAAATTGCATATCCTTGCTACTTGTCAATATGGATGGCCGGAACCATATCCGTCTTTGTATCCGATGGAAGAAATGGCAAAAAGAGGACATTATGTTCACGCGGTAACGGGAGTACCCAATTATCCTATGGGAGAGATATTTGAAGGATATAAAAAAAATAAAATAGTAGAAGAAGTTCATGAAGGTGTGCACATAACGCACGTGCCAATTATACCAAGAAAACATAATGCGGTTTATAGATTCCTTAATTATCATAGTTATCCAAAATCTGCAATTACGGAAATTGAAAAAATGAAGGGTGATTATGATGTGGTATTTGCAAATCAGTCATCACCAGTAATGATGGTAGAACCGGCTATTAGATATGCAAAGAAATGGAATAAAAAAGTGGTTATGTATTGTATGGATTTGTGGCCGGCAAGTCTTGAAGTTGGAGGAATTAAGAAAAATTCACTGATTTACAAATTTTATTATGAATTGTCTAAAAAAATTTATACAAATGTAGATAAGATACTTGTCACATCCCGAATGTTTAAGAACTATTTTGTTAATGAGTTTGGAATACCTGAAGAAAAGATAGATTATTTACCGCAATATGCTATAGCTGAGTTTGACTGTATTCCAGAACGTCCCCAAAAAGATACGACAGATTTTGTGTTCGCAGGGAATGTTGGCACTGCACAAAATTTGTATGTGGTACTGAAGGCAGCGCATAGCATACAGAGCGGAAAAATAAACGATAATGGAAGAAAAATTTACTTCCATATTGTTGGGGATGGGCAGGAACTTGACAATCTGAAAAAATATGTGCAAGATAACGAAATTGATAATGTGGTCTTTCATGGGAGGAAACCCGCTGAAGAAATGCCAAAGTACTATGCTTTTGCGGATGCCATGATGGTTACATTGACTGAGAATCCCTTAGTAGCGCTTACCCTCCCGGCAAAAGTACAAAGCTATATGGCAGCGGGAAAACCTATATTAGCATCTGCTAATGGAGAAATTGCAAACGTTATAAGAGAAAGTGGAGCTGGATTTTGTGCTAGTGCTAATGATGATCAGGGTTTTGTGAACATTGTAAAGCTATTTTTAAATAGTGATGACCGTAATGACTTGGGGAAGAAAGCAAAACAGTATTATGATAATAATTTTTCTAGAGAAAAGGTTATGAATAAACTGGAAAAAATTTTAGTGGAAGAGGCAGAACGGATATAGTATGCTTAAATATACTTGAAGTACTTAGCAATAGTTTCCAAATAGAGAAAGGCTTAGAAAAAATGGAAAAACGTAAATATCAGATATGCAAATGTTGTGTTATGGATACATCAGATGAATATATAGAATTTGATGAAAATGGAGTTTGCAGTAGATGTAATGAATATAAACAACGAATATTACCAAATTGGAATTATGGAAGGAATCATGAGAAAGAATTAAAAGAACTAATTTATAAGGTGAAAAAGAGCGGAGAAGGTAAAGAATATGATTGCATCCTTGGGTTGAGTGGGGGATTGGATAGTTCGTACATGCTTCATTTAGCCGTAAAAGAATGGGGGTTAAAACCTTTTGTTTTTCACATTGATGCAGGATGGAATCTTCCGGTTGCTGAAGATAATATAAAGAAGTTAACAGAAAAACTTGGTGTGAAATTGCACGTTGAGAAGATGAATTGGGACGAGATGCGGGAAATGCAATTGGCTTGGTTCCGCACCGGTTTAGAAAGCCTGGATGTACCACAGGATCATGCTTTTATTGCTGTAATAGATAAATATTCACAGGAATTAGGTGTCAAATATATTCTAAATGGCTACAATATATCTACAGAAATAGTTGCAGATCCTAGCTCTTGGGCAAAGGGAGGAGGCCCGACTGGAGATGGTACATTCCTAAAAGATGTTATCAAAAAATATTGTAGAATTCCTATTAAAGAATATACTTTTACAAATGGTTTTAAACATAAATTTTGGATTCCTTATGTTAAAGGGGTAAAGACACTAAAGCCATTAAATTTGGTTCCTTTTACAAAGGAGCAAATGATAGACACGTTAGTAAAAGAATATGGATATGAACCATATAGTCAAAAGCATTTTGAAGATTTGATAACCAAATTTTTAGAGGGATGGTGGGTACCAAAGAAATTTGGACATGATATAAGACGAGCTCAATTGTCCAGTCTGGTTGTAACAGGACAAATGACTCGTGATGAGGCTCTGGAAATTTTGAAAAAACCACCGATGTCGGAAGAAGAAGGCAGGCAAATGTTTAGTGAGGTGGCCAAACGTTTGGAAATTACGGAGGAAGAGTTATGGAAACTTTACGAATTGCCAGAATGCACAGAACATTTTAAAAGCCAAGAAAAAATATACAATTTAGGCATTAGATTATACGAAAAAATTGGTATAGAGAGAAGAATTCGCCGATAAATAATTAGATTAGGAAGATGGAGTTATATTATGAGAGAATATCAGCGGTGCTCGAGATGTGTAATGGATACAACGGATTCCAAAATAACATTTGATGCCCAAGGGGTTTGTGATCATTGTAGAAATTTTGATAAAAAAATAAAACCATATTGGAAACCCCAAGAAAACCGATACGACGAACTTGAGAAAATTGCTGCTAAAATAAGAAAAGAAGGAAAAGGAAAAGATTACGATTGCATACTTGGGCTGAGTGGAGGGGCTGATAGTTCTTATCTTGCATATATTGCAAAAGAAATAATGCATCTTCGACCATTGATCTTTGTCGTTGACACGGGTTGGAATTTGAACGTTGCGGTAGAAAACATAGAGAAGATTGTTAAAGGTCTGAATCTTGATATGTATACGCATGTAGTTAATTGGAAAGAAATGAGTGATTTGCAGCTGTCTTTTTTTAAAGCTTCAATCTCTTCTTGTGATAATCCACAAGACCATGCTATATTTGCAGCAATGTATAATTATGCGACGAAGCACCATATTAAGTACATTTTAACAGGATCTAATAATTCTACAGAATTCATCAGACCTCCAGTAGAATGGATATATATGAATGATGTTGTTCTTTTGAAAGATATCAATAGACGATTTGGAAAAAGACAACTTAAAGATTATCCGCTTTGTGGAATTCTGAAATATAAAATATTGTATAAGTATTTTTACGGAATGACAAGAATATATCCATTAGACTATGTTGTATATGACAAGGATGCAGCGCAAGAATTCTTGCATGAAAAATATGGGTGGACTAAATATGAAAATAAGCATTATGAAAATGTTTTTACCAGATTTTTCGAAGGGTATTACTTGCCACACAAATTTGGATTTGATACGAGAAAAAATGTTTTATCTAATCAGATTTTAGCGGGAACAATGACGAGAGAATGTGCATTGGAAATTTTAGAGAAGCCCCCATATGATCCTGAACAAATGGAATTGGATAAAGAATACGTTGCGAAGAAATTAGGTATTACAGCAAAGGAGTTTGATGAGATTATAGCACTTCCCAATAAAACCCCCGCAGATTATAAAAATGAGATGTGGATAATTAAACTTGGTGTTGCAGTAAGCAAACTACTTGGAATGGAGAATCGAAATATAAGAGTTTAGGAGAGATTCTATAAATGACAGGAATAATAGATTATGGCTTGGGCAATTTAGGTTCTATACAGAATATGTTAAGGGTATTAGATGAAAAGTCTATAATTTCATCCGAGATTGACAACTTAGAAAAATGTGACAGATATATTTTACCAGGAGTAGGTGCGTTCGATTCTGGAATATCAAAATTGCATGAGAGCGGACTTGATAATTTTATAAAGTACAAAGCAGTGGAAGAAAAAAAACCGATATTGGGTATTTGTCTTGGGATGCAATTGCTTGGTAGAAAAAGCGAAGAGGGCGGTTTGCCGGGACTGGGATTGATCCCATTTGACAATATACGGTTTAGATTGGAAGACTCCAATCTGCGGGTTCCTCATATGGGATGGGATATTGTGGAATTTAAACAGTCTAATCCATTATTAAAAAATCTTCAGGGGATACAAAGATATTATTTTGTTCATTCGTATCACGCCTTGTGTGATAGTAAGGATAATATTCTTATGACATGCGACTATGGTTATGAATTTGCAGCAGCAGTTGTAAAAGATAACATTATGGGAGTGCAGTTCCATCCGGAAAAGAGTCATGATTTCGGTATGGCATTATTGAATAACTTTGTAAAGGAGTGCTAAAGGATGTTTACCAGACCAAGAATCATTCCTGTGCTGCTTTATGATGACAGGGATTTGATTAAAACCATCAATTTCAAAGACAGAACATATTTGGGAGACCCTGTAAATGCAGTTAAGATTTTTAACAGAAAGGGTATTGATGAACTTTCTGTGCTTGATATAGGAGCAACTAAGAATCATAGAGAACCGGATTTTGAATTACTTAAGGATATTGCCAGTGAAGCTTTTATGCCATTAAGCTGTGGAGGTGGAATTACAAACCTGGAACAGGTGCATGAATTACTGGCAATAGGGTATGAAAAAGTTGTAATTAACAGTGAACTGGTAAGAAATCCGAAACTGATCACAGAGTCAGCAGAGGCATTTGGAAGCCAAAGTATAGTGGCTTCTATTGATGCAAAAATAATTAAAGGACAATATCATTGCGTCATAAACGACGGTCAGGAAGTGACAGACAAAGTACCAGTAGAGCTTGCGAGAGAAGCAGAAAGACTTGGGGCAGGAGAAATCATTATTAATTCTGTCGACCGGGATGGCATGATGCAGGGATATGATATAGAATTGGTTAGGAGCGTTGCCGATGCAGTCAAAATTCCTGTTACGGCTATTGGAGGAGCGGGAGGAATTGCGGATCTCAAAAAGGTTTTAGACGAAGGTCATGCACATGCTGCGGCAGGCGGAAGCATGTTTGTGTATTATGGTAGATTAAAAGCGGTACTGATTACAGCTCCAAGTGAAGAGGAATTGAGTAAGATAGGGATATATAAATAAAATGAAAAATAATAAAACTCAACAAGATAAGCAAAACATAATTTGCTCAATGGAAAATGAAAAATATTTAGGAGTTTTTACAAAGAATAAAAGTAGAAAAATATATTTATATTGTTTTGCTATTTGTTTATTTAGTAAGTATCAAAAAAAAGATATTAGCAAAATATTTGTTGTAAATGGCAGGGCTGAAAAAAAATATGAGAACCAGGAGGGGTATATAACATTATATTATGGAATAATTTCAAAACATTTACTAGATTATTTGACTATTAATACCAATGTAACAACCATTAAAAGAAGAAAAAGATTTTTGCTCTTCTTAAAAGCTTTTAAACTTGCAGATAAAAATATTCCGCTTGGTTATGCAATTGATTATTTATTGTGGAAAGAACTTATATTTAATAATAATGTTCAGGAGATAAAAAGTTGTGGACATTATGATCGGCTGACAACACAAATTGCATTACTCTTAAAAGACGCTAAAAAGAAATATACAATGCGTCAGCATGGTTTACTTCCTCAAAAAATTGAATTGCCAAATAAAATACCGGCACAGTGTGTGTTGACTTTTGATCAATATGAAAGAGAAAAATTTCAGAGAAACGTTATTTTAAATAAAGATTGTAAGTATATAATTCATTATGAATCTAGCGTGAAATTTAAAGACACTCCGAAAACAAAAACAAGAATAGGAATCATTGATGTGCCGATCAAAGAAATGAGGATGATTATTGATATTGTTTATAAATATTTTTCGGACAGTGAAATTGTTTTGATGATGCATCCACTGAATAAAGATCAGTATCCACCTAGAAACAATTTGATTATTGAAAATTGCGATAAGGAATGGAATTTGGATTATATTTTCTCAGGACCAAGCACGTTGGTGTATGATTATGCACGTTGTGGATATTCTGGTAAAATTATTGCTTTAGACAATTTAAATTGTTTGTCAAATATAGAAAAATGTTATAAAAATATTTTTATATGTCGTACTATAGACGAATTTGAAAAAAAAGCATTAGAACTAAAAAGGGATTAGTGTATAAAATAATATGAGTACAAGTAAAACTGCTTTAAAATCGGGAGTTGTATATGCGATTGCCACAATGATTAATGCGGGGTTAACCTTTTTGACTACACCTTTTTTTACAAGGGTGATGACCCAAGAAAATTATGGACAATATAATAATTTTCTGTCATGGTATAATATATTAATGATTGTTTCACTGAATTTGAGTTCAACTCTTATAAGTGCCAGACAAGATTATAAAAAGGAAATAGATTCGTATATATTATCAATGTCAGCCCTAAATGGTATTTTGGTCTCTTTTTTTGGAGTGGTTGTATTTATATTTAATAATTTTTTTAACCGATATATAGGATTAAGCCGTATATACATTTTTATGATGTTTATGTATATTGCATTTAATCAAATATTTACTTTATATCAAGTGAATGACAGATTTTCGTTTAGATATAAAACATCAGCAATTTTTATTATTATATGTGCAATAACATCTGCTATATTACCTATGGGACTTGTAATGATTATGAAAAACCAACTCTTAGGTAGAGTAATCGGATTAGTTATACCTACTGTAATAATGGGAAGTGTATGTGAAATACTTTTTATTAAAAAAGGAAAAAGAATAAGGTGGCAACATTGGAAATATGCTGTTCCCATATGTTTGCCATATATTCCACATTTACTATCACTTACTATTTTAAATGCGTTGGATAAGACTATGATTAATAGTATGGTTGGAAGTGTAGAAACAGCAATATATAGTGTAGCATATACTTGTGGTTCCGCACTTTCACTAGTGGTAAGTATGCTAAATAATGCGTATGTGCCATGGCTGGCAGAAAAAATCTCAGAAGGAGATGAAAAATCTGTTAGAAAATTCTCAAAATATTATATTGGTATTTTTCAGGCGGTATTAATTACAATACTGTTATTTGCACCTGAGATGGTTGAAATACTTGGAGGAAAACAATATAGTGATGCTGTCACAATTACTCCAGCGATTATGGTAGGCTGCGGCATGCAACTCATTTATACGATGTATGTAAATGTTGAGCAATTTTATAAAAATACAAAATGGATGGCTGTTGTAAGTGTGGTTGCTGCTGTTTCAAATGGAATTCTTAACTATATTTTTATACCACTTGTTGGCTATAAGATTGCAGCAGTTACAACAGTGGCTTCATATTTGGTATTGGCAATAGGACATATAATTGTTGTAGAAAAAATGAGATGTGCCAAGTATTATTCGGCAAAATTTTCTGTAATTATACTTATTACAGATATTATAGCAATTCCAGCTTTTAAATATTTATATAATTATACGACAGTAAGATTTTTTGTAATCGTAGTATATTTTATGTTCTTTTTAACGCTAATGTACATAAAGAGAGATGCATTAAGGAAAGTTATAGAGAATATTAGAAAATAAGGAGAAAAAATTGCATAAGTTATTTTTAAATAAGAAATTTATTATTACAACATTTATTGGAATAATACAATATTTGCTTCTCTTTTTTAGCGAAGATCCAGTAATTGTTCAGGGAATGTTTATTGTTTTTATTACCAGCGTTTATATTATGCAATTGCCTAAGGAACTTATGAATCCTAAAAACATTGTGTTTGGATTCTACTTTATGTGGTATGGGGTTGCACCTATATTTGCCAATCGTTATGCAACGCTGGCTAACCAAGGAATATTGGTTGTTAAAGCATATCAGATGCTTGCGACAACTTATATAATTGCAATGATTACATTAGATTTTATGGAGCAAAATAGTAATCGGAGAAAACATGGGGAACACAGAGAAAAAATTGCACTAACACACGCAGAATATTTATTTTTGTTAATAAGTTATGCATCTGCAATTTTGATATATATTTATAGAACGGGAGGACTGGCTAAATGGTTAACAAATGCAAATGATGCTTTTTTTAGTAGGGGGGGGAGTGGAGCTTTTTACTTGATATTTGAATATTCATTGTTTTTGTTGCTTTATTTTGTAGGAAAGAAAAAAGCACATTGGCTTCAAAAAGTTTTTTTCCTATTTTTATGTGTAGTCACAATGTTTTTTTGTGGCAGCAAATCAATAGCACTTGTTTTAGCACTTATGTTTTTAAATGAATATGTAATGGACATCAAATTATTAAACGGCAAAAGTATTTTAATAATTGCTATGGGATGTATTGTATTTGTTATAGGGATGTATATTAGAGAGGGAGCTCATATGCAATCATTCGAAGCAATTATATCAACGTGTCTTAATTATTTTGATACATTAGATGAATTTTTGATTCTTTTAAAGGACTTTGCACCAGATATAGGAGAAACCATCTTCCTCCCGCTCAATTGGATATTTATGAAATTTGGAATAAGCATTAGTGAGCGCTATTATGATACAAGTATATGGCTTACGACAATATATTATCCAGAATCTTGGGCTAATGGTGGTACACACCAATGGCCTATGGAAGCATATTTATATTTAAACTTTAAATATGTTTATGGGATAGCGTTGGTGATAATATATTTTGCGATGATAGGCTATATATTTCAAAAGGCTAAGATAGAGCATGGCATATGGAGATTTATATATTTGTCTGAGCTGATGAGTATAATATCACATTTGCGAGGGGGATTACTTAATTATTGGTATATATATTTATTACCTTTTTATATTGTGCTGTTAATAATAGAGAAAAAAATTAATGGTAAAGTTGTTGGGGATGATAGCCAATTTATAAGGAATGAAGCAAACGGTAAAAATAAAGTCTATAATTATAAATGAAATATAGGAGAAGCAAAATGGTTATATTTGATTTAGAAACATTTATTAAAAAATATGTTATTAAAAGACCTCAAAGTATGTTTTATCAAGACATAGAAAAAAATAGAGAAGAACTCAGTAAAAAGATTCAAGGAAAATCTATCCTTGTAATTGGAGGAGCTGGATCTATAGGTTCATCATATATCAAGGCAATATTACCGTTTGAACCGAAAGCGTTAGTTGTGGTCGATATCAATGAAAATGCTTTGGCTGAACTGACACGAGATCTTCGTTCTACTAGGGGATTATATGTGCCGGAAGACTTTATACCCTATCCTATGGATTTTGCAAGCACTACATTTGAAAAAATGTTTAGAAAACGTGGTGGATTCGATGTAGTAGCTAATTTTTCCGCACATAAACATGTCCGTTCTGAAAAAGATATTTTTTCAATTGAAGCCTTATTACAGAACAATGTTTTACATGCGAAGATTTTATTGGATCTTTTAGAAGAATATCCGCCTGAAGAATATTTTTGCGTGTCCACGGATAAAGCGGCAAATCCCGTGAATATTATGGGAGCAAGTAAGCGAATTATGGAGGATGTAATATTTAGTTATTCGGACAAGTTTCCGGTAAAGACAGCGAGGTTTGCCAATGTTGCGTTTTCAAATGGGTCATTACCGGCTGGATTTCTAGCACGTATTTCGAAACTACAGCCATTGAGTGCACCGTCAGATGTGAAAAGATACTTTGTATCTCCGGAGGAAAGCGGACAGATTTGTATGTTAGCATGCATGTTGGGGAAGAACAGAGAAATATTTTTCCCCAAATTGACAGATGCACAGATGATGACGTTTGATACGATCGCCAGAGAATTATTGCATGAGCAGGGATTTGATGTGTTGGAATGTCAGACAGATGAGGAGGCTATTGAAAAAGCTGAATATTTGAAGCAGGGTAGCAAACAATATCCGGTACATTTTTCAAGTTCGAATACATCCGGAGAAAAGCCGTTTGAGGAATTTTATACAGATACCGAAAAGGTAGATATGGACAGGCTTAATGCATTAGGAGTAATTGTAGATAAAGAACTTACAGATCGAGATAAAATAGAAATATTATTTGCGGAATTAAATCATGAGTTTGGAAAAATGGAGCCAACAAAGAGTGAAGTGGTTCAGATTATCAAAGATTATCTTCCGAACTTTGAACATATTGAAACAGGGAAAAGCTTAGATTCCAAAATGTAATGAAGTTACAGGAGGCAAAAAATGCAAAAGTTTATACCATTATGTATTCCTAATTTTGAGGGAAACGAAAAGAAATATGTGGATGAGGCACTAGAACAAGGCTGGGTATCTACCGGAGGTGCCTATATCACAAAATTGGAAAAGAGCATGGCGGATTTTCTGCATGTGCAGAATGTGGCGGCATGCCAAAGCGGAACATCCGCACTCCATCTATCTCTTATTGAAGCTGGCGTAAAGCCGGGGGATGCTGTTATTGTGCCTCCACTAACTTTTATTGCAGCTGTAAATCCGGTTAAGTATCAATATGCTACTCCAGTTTTTATGGATTGTGATGACAGCTTTTGTATGGACCCGATTAAGCTCAGAAAATTCTGTGAAGAGGAATGTGTTTATAGAGATAACCAACTCTTTTATAAAAATCAACATATTAAGGCTTTAGTAGTTGTACATGTATTTGGTAATTTAGCTGATATGCCGGCTATCATGGAGATTGCGGGCACTTATGGAATTAAAGTAATTGAGGATGCAACAGAAGCGCTGGGATCAAAATATACGGAAGGAAAATATGCAGGGAAATACGCAGGAACTATTGGTGATTTTGGTGCATTTTCCTTTAATGGAAATAAGATTATTACTACCGGTGGTGGCGGCGCAGTTACAGCTCGAAATACAGCAAATGTTGATCATATAAGATATTTATCAACACAGGCAAAGGATGACCCACATTATTACATACACCATGAGATCGGGTATAATTATCGGATGACTAATTTGCAGGCAGCGTTAGGGGTAGCCCAGATGGAGGAGCTTCCAGAATTTATTCGGCGTAAGCAGGTTAATTATGATAAATATAAGAAATTATTTGAGGGATTTGAATTAGGAAAAATAATTGGCTTCAGAGAAGGGACAGCTTCTAATAAGTGGTTTTATTCTTTGGAAATAAACAGAAAAAAAATCAACGCAAGTATGCGTGAAATTATAACTGCTTTGGAAGAACGAGGAATACAGACGAGAGCTATTTGGGGATTGATTAATGAGCAGGTTCCATATATACAGGATGAGGCGTATGAACTTGAAAAGGCACCTTATTATGCAGATAGAATATTGAATCTACCTTGTAGTACACAGATTACAAATGATGAAATCGAGTATGTTGTGAAACAGATTAAAGAGGTATTGGGAGAATTGCAGAATGCATAAAGAAGGTATTGCTAAATTTATAGGCAATCAGAATATTACGATTGTTGATGCTATGGAAAAAATAGACAACAATGCAAGGGGAATCTTATTTCTTCAAGATGAAGATGGATGTTTGGCAGGTTGTATAACAGACGGAGATATTAGGAGATGGCTTATCAAAACAGGTAATCTCAATGCAACTGTAAAAATGGCGATGAAATTAACCCCGAAGTACCTGTATGAAGAGGAGAGATCCAAAGCACAGGATGTGTTACGTCAATATGGAATTACGGCACTGCCTATTATTGATAATAGTAGAAAAGTTCTTGATATAATTCTTCGTGCAGATTTAATGCAACAAGGAAAAAAAGAAGAAAAGAAAGTGCTAGGAGGAGTACCGGTAGTCATTATGGCCGGAGGAAAAGGAACACGCTTATACCCCTATACCAAGATACTACCCAAGCCACTTATCCCGATAGGCGATACTCCTATTATAGAAAGAATCATAAATTGCTTCACAAAATATGGAATAGAAGAGTATTACATGACGGTAAATTATAAGAAAGGAATGATAAAGTCTTATTTTTCAGATCTTGAACCGACGTACCAGATTAAATATGTGGAAGAAACGATGCCGCTTGGAACAGGAGGAAGTCTGAAACTGATAGAGGAAAAGTTCGACAGACCGTTATTTGTTACTAACTGTGATGCTTTAATTTTAGCGGATTACAGTGAAATATATGATTATCATATAAAGGCGGATAATACTATTACAATTGTATCTGCATTAAAAAATATCACAATTCCGTATGGTGTATTGAAGTCAGAAGAAAACGGAAAAGTTGTGGGTATGGAAGAAAAGCCAAAATTGTCCTACTTTATTAATACGGGAATGTACATTATTAATCCGGAGGTTATAGAGAAAATACCAGCCGATACCATGTATCATATGACGCATTTAGTGGAAAAAGTCATGCAGGAAGGTGGAAGAGTTGGGATGTACCCTATAAGTGAGGATTCCTTTCTGGACATGGGAGAGTTTGATGAAATGCATCGAATGGAGGAGAAACTGAATATAGTTTCTAAATAGTAGATGGAAAATATATTGTTGGTTGGATACGGTGGACATGCTAAAAGTATTGCAGACTGCATAGAGCGACAGGGAATTTACAAAATAGCAGGATATACAGATATAATACAGCAAGAATCAGATTACGAGTATCTTGGAACGGATGAAAAACTGCAGGAGTATTATGAACGTGGAATAAAAAAAGCGGTTATTGGAATAGGGTATTTGGGCATAGGAGAAATTCGTGAAAAATTATATAACAAATTAAAATGCATAGGATATGAATTACCCGTTATATGTGATCCAAGCGCAATTATTTCATCGACAGCTTATATTGGTGAGGGAACATTCATAGGAAAGAATGCTATTATTAATACAGAAGCGTATGTCGGCAATGCTTGCATTATAAATACAAAGGCATTAGTAGAACATGAGTGCAAGGTGAAGGAATTTTCTCATATAGCTGTAGCAGCAGTACTATGTGGACAGGTACAAGTTGGCAGAGCAGTTCTTGTAGGGGCTAATGCGACGGTCATACAATGCATGGACATACCGGATAGAAGTATAATTCCAGCAGGAGCAGTAGTTAGAAAAGGATATTTTAAGAGAGGAAAGTAGCATGGCTAAGACACTGATCATAGCGGAAGCAGGTGTAAATCATAACGGTGAACTGGAAATTGCCAAGCAACTTGCAAAAGAGGCAAAGCAATGTGGCGCAGACATTGTGAAATTCCAGACAGCTAAATTATCATCTCTTGTTTCCAAAACGGCTAAGATGGCAGAGTATCAAAAAGAAAATATTGGACAGGAAATGAGTCAAAGGGAAATGCTTAAAAAATTATTGCTTTCCTATGATGAATTTAAGGAATTAGCTACGTATTGTCGGGAGATTGGAATTACTTTTTTGTCGACACCGTTTGATTTGGAGAGCATTGATTTCTTAGAAGAATTAGGATGCAACATGTGGAAGGTTCCTTCGGGAGAAATTACAAATTTACCTTATCTTGAAAAGATAGCAAAAACGCATAAAAATGTAATATTATCAACGGGTATGTGTACGATGCAGGAAGTTGAAGATGCAGTAAATGTTCTGAAACAAAATGATAGTGGAAAAATAACATTATTGCATTGCACAACACAGTATCCTACGGCATATTGCGATGTTAACCTGAAAGCAATGCAGACATTGCAAAAAAAATTTGGATATGATGTGGGATATTCGGACCATACACAAGGAATTGAGGTGCCTATAGCAGCAGTGGCTATGGGAGCGTCCGTAATAGAAAAGCATTTTACATTAGATCGTAACATGGAAGGCCCAGATCATAAGGCGAGCCTGGAACCGGAAGAACTTATGAATATGGTCCGGGCTATACGGAATATAGAGCAGGCTTTGGGAAGCGGTGAAAAGAAACCGGTGGATGCTGAGATTGCCAATAAAGCGGTAGCAAGAAAAAGTATCATTGCTTCAAAGCCGATCAAAAAGGGAGACATCTTTACCGAAAATAATATTACTACGAAAAGACCGGGAAATGGAATTTCTCCAATGCGTTGGTATGATGTACTAGGAAAAAAAGCAGGAAGAGACTTTGAGGAAGATGAGCTGATAGAGTTATGATTAAAATAGCGATAGTAACGGCCACACGTGCGGAATACGGATTGTTAAATCCGGTGATAAGACAGCTTAGAAAATATGAGACGTCAACTTTAAAAGTTGAAGTGATAGTTACCGGTACACATTTGAAACAGCAATATGGCAATACGATAAAAGAAATTCAGGAAGACGGAATTAGAATTGATCATACTATTGATATACCGGTAGATTCGCAGACGGAAGAGGATATATCCAGGAATCAGGCAGATACGTTGGTGAAATTTACAACATTATTTGTTGAGCAAAAGTATTCAGCTGTCGTATTGCTGGGAGATAGATATGAGACTTTGGCAATAGCAATTGCTGCCGGGAATACGCATACCCCCGTTTTTCATTTGTGCGGAGGGGATACTACAGAGGGAGCAATGGATGAATGGATTCGCCATGCGATTACCAAAATAAGTTACTTACATTTTCCGACAAATGAAGAGAGTGCAAAAAGAGTAATACAATTGGGAGAGGATCCCGGACGGGTGTTTAACTATGGCTCTACCAGTATAGACAATATTATGCATTTAGCAACGTTATCCAAGGAGGAAGCATTACAGAGTATTGGCTTACAGGAATGTCGGTATTTTGTATGCACTTATCATCCGGTTACTATGGAAAAAGAAAATGTAGATAGTATGTTAGAAGCGTTTTTTACCGCGGTGCGAGCATTTCCTTCCTATACATTTATTATTACAAAATCTAATGCTGACCAAGGAGGCGCCAGAATTAACCAGCTTCTTGATGAGGCAGCGGAAAGAATTGATAATTTATATGTATATGATTCTCTAGGGGTAAAACGCTATTTGTCTTTAATGAAATATTCGGAAGCGGTTGTAGGTAATTCATCCAGTGGAATTATTGAAACACCGGCCTTTTATATACCGACTGTTAATATAGGAGATCGTCAAAAAGGAAGATTACGAACCGAAAGCATTATAGACTGTGAGACAGACAGCGCATCTATCATTAATGCAATTAACGAGGCAATTAGTGATAATTTTAGAGAAAATTGCAGGCACATATGCCCACCGTATGGAGATGGAAGAGCGGCTGAAAAAATCGCAGAAAAGATAGTTGAAACTTTGAAAAACGGAAAGATAGATTTAAAAAAGAAATTTTACGATTTACAGTGATTACAATTAAGAAGGAAAAGTATATGAAGATTTTGGTTATTGGACTGGGGTCAATGGGAAAAAGACGTATTCGTTTGATACGTGATATGTATGCAGAGGCTGTAATTTATGGAGTAGACGGAAGGAAAGACCGAAGGGATGAAGCGGAGGAATTATTCCAGATTATCTGCTTCGCTTCCATAGAGGAAGCAGTAGGTAGAGGAATAGAGGCTGCGTTTGTGTGTACATCTCCATTATCTCATAATAAGATTATTAAAGAATGTTTAAACAATGGTTGGAATGTATTTACAGAATTAAATTTGGTATCGGATGGGTATGAAGAAAATATCGCATTAGCAGAAAAAAAACATTGTACGTTATTTTTATCTTCTACGTTCCTATATCGTGAGGAAATACAATATATCAGACAAAAGATAAAACATGAATCATGGAACTATATTTATCACATAGGACAATACCTTCCGGATTGGCATCCGTGGGAGAATTATAAAGATTTCTTTATAGGTGATAGGCGAACCAACGGCTGTCGTGAAATTATGGCAATAGAACTGCCATGGTTAACAAGTGTATTTGGAAAGGTTATTAATAATCATTCTATTGCGAATAAGATGACAGCACTTAATATTGATTATAATGATAATTACATGATTCAATTTACGCATGAAAGTGGCAGTAAGGGAGTCTTGGTAGTTGATGTAGTATCGCCTGTAGCGGTAAGAAAATTAGAATTATATAGAGAGAATAGTTATCTGAGCTGGAATGGTACACCGGATTCACTGATGGAATATAGCGCAGAAAAAGATACTTTGGAATATGTGCATCTTCATGAGAAACAAGAGCATATGGAAGGGTATCGGGCATTTGTGGTTGAAAATGCATATAGAAATGAAATAAAAGAGTTTATGCAAACAATAAAAGGGGAGATCACTCCTGAATATGGATTTGCGCAGGATTTAGAAGTGCTGAAATTGATCGATACATTGGAGGCTCAAAAGTGACAGAGTTAAAGGTTTGTTTTGTTGGAATTGGCTCAATTGCCAAAAGGCATATTAAAAACCTAAAAAGAGTATGCAATAACCGAAATATACATTTGGATGTAGATGCAGTTCGAAGAAAAAGAAATGCAACGGAAGAAACAGCTTTAGGAATTAGAAATGTATATACAGATTATAAATGCCTACAGGAACAGTATGATGTAATATTTATTACGAATCCTACAGAGTTGCATATTGATGCATTAAATGATTTGGCACTGTATGGAAGAAACTTTTTTGTAGAAAAACCCATTGCATCCATTGCCCAAATTGATCTGGCAGAGCAATTTCGACAGAAAAATGGGAGCGTTTATTATGTCGCATGTCCACTTAGATATAATGCGGTGATACAATACCTTAAAGAAAATATTCAACCACAAGATGTGATTTCTGTAAGAAGTATATCTTCCAGCTATTTACCGGATTGGCGCCCCGGAACAGATTATAGAAATACCTATAGTGCACACAAAGAACTGGGTGGCGGAGTAAGCATTGATCTTATTCACGAATGGGATTATTTGACATACTTGTTTGGATTTCCGGATACAGTGCAGTGTATATTGGGGAAAAAATCGAATTTAGAAATAAATTGTGAAGATGTTGCCATCTACATAGGTGAATATAAAGAAAGAACAGTTGAATTACATTTAGATTATTTTGGAAGGCAGACAATTAGAGAGATAATGTTATTTACGACTCAGGACACAATTGTCGGTGATATTGCACATAATACGATACATTTTTTGAAGGCAGGAGAAACTATAGAGTTTCAAGAATCCAGGGATGATTTTCAAATAAGAGAATTGGAGCACTTTCTAGATATTATATGTGGTACGAAACAAAATGATAGTACTATAAATCATGCGATTAAGGTTTTAAAATTAACACAAGGGGAGAACATGTAATATGAAAATTCTGTTTACAATATGTGGACGAGCTGGCTCAAAGGGAATAAAAAATAAGAACATTAGAGAATTTGTAGGAAAACCATTACCTTATTATACTATTTCCGCAATTGATCTTTTTTTAAAAGAAACTTCATTGAATGTGGAAGCTGACATTGTAGTTAATTCAGACAGCAAAGAACTACTGGAATTGATGAAGAATAATCCATTACGTATAATAGAAACTATCGAAAGAGATGAGAGTTTGGCAGGGGATGCTGTCGGGAAAATTGCGGTAATAAATGATTGCCTGTTAAAGATGGAGAGTCGAGGGCATAATAAGTATGATATGGTTGTAGATCTGGATATTACATCACCTCTCAGAACAGCGGAAAATATAGAACAGCTTATAAAGAAACAGCTTGATAGTAAAGCAGATGTAACGACATCGGTAACCACGGCACGAAGAAACCCTTATTTTAATCAGGTTATGAAAACTGAGCATGGATATAAAAAGGTTATTGCGTCTAACTTTACTGCTAGACAGCAGGCTCCGGAAATATTTGATATGAATGCTTCCTTATATGCTTACTCTCCAGAGTTTTTAAAAAGCGGAAATGGTGTTTTAGATGGGTACTGTGAGTGTATAGAGATGTATGATACGGGCGTTTTGGATTTGGATCATGAAAATGATTTTGAATTGATGGAAGTCATTGCAAAGTATTTGTTTAGCAAAAAATTTGAAATGAGGAAAGTATATGATAATATATAATTATATGGTAAGTAAAAAGACATGGAAAAAGTTATAACTTTGTTTAATAATTAGTTATAAAGAAAAAATAAATTAAACGTTGCTAAAAAGTTTAAGTATATGGATAAAAAGAAACATAGAGTAAATATTTAAAATATACTAATAGGAAGGTTGCAAGTAATAATTATTGCAGTAGAAAAAATGAGATCAAAACAAAATTGTAGTCTAAATTCAATAATCTACTATGTGAAAAGAAAACCATGGTTTATTGTACAATTAGTGTTGTTATTTTTTGTGATTAGTAATAGCTATTTGCATCATATAGGATTAATTAATGCATTGATGTTTTACGTTGTGCAATTGCTATTTTTTTACATTCCGGGAAGGGCGTTTACAGAAATAGTTTTAAAAAGCAAGACATCTTCGATTAAAAGATATTTTTTTTCATATATTTTTGGAATAACGGTGGCATTTGGAATATATAGTATTTCTATGCTTATTAAAATACGATGCTTGTTTTATATTATTATGATTTGCAACATTGTATTGTCAATATATATATTGTATAAGCGGCGTAATCAAAACGAGGACGAGAAAGATTATTTTGGGTGGAAAATAGTAACTTTATTTTCTACAATATTGCAGATGATTTGTACAGTTACAGTGGGGCTTATGAATGTGTGGCCAACGGAAGAGAAAGGCGCATCTTTTTATTGTGATTTCTTATACTGGGTTGGAAATAACATAGAAATGAGTTATGAACTACCACCAACAAATTTTCGCCTTGTTGGTGAAAATTTAAAATATCATTTTTTTTCTAGTATAGTTGTGGCCATTGAAAGCATTTTTCCAAATCAGGATATAAGGAAAATCAGTTTCTATTTACAATATTTGGTAGTAGCTCTACTGCTTTCATTAGGAGTATATTTATTATTACAAACATTTATAACCAAAAAACAATTGTTGGTTATGGGAATGATTATTATTCTTTTAACAGAGGGATATAGTGTTACTTATGTATGGCATATGTATTTTTGCCCATTTGGATACGACTATGGCGTTATTTTTGGTATCGCATCTTTTTTATGGCTAAAACATTATTGTGAAAGTAATAAAAGATTGGATTTCATAATTTCTCTTTTTATGATATTTATGATGACGGGAATGAAGGGACCAATTGCGTTGATCATAATGATGTCATATGGACTGACATCATTGAGATTTATGATTAATGGAGACATAAAAAAGGGACTGCGGACAGGAATCGTATGGCTAATGGTATTTCTAATTACATATATATTGGTTATAAAAGGAGAAATTGCTACAGGTGATAAGGGATTACACTATGTGGGGATTGTAGATGGCTTTAAAAACAACCCATGGGCATTGGAGATTTATTATAAACTGTTAAATTATACTAAATTAAATAGACATGTGATTGCGATACTATCATTAATATTTTATACTTTTAGAGTAAATTTAAGTTCTATGACATTAGTGACGATTGCTAGTTTAATAATGTTATATAATATGATTGTACACAAGGAACAGGAAAAACAAATTATAGATCCTATTTGTATGACGATGTTTGGGTGTTTATTAACGTTGTTAACACATCAACAGGGATCAAGTGAAATGTATTTTGTGATGGCTACAATCCCGTTTGCTACTTTAGCAGGATTGATAGTATTGAACAACATAAATAGAAAATCTGTATTATTATATGCTTTATATATAGTAATTCTTATGACAATAGGTTGTGGAACATCAATTTTTTGGAAGTCGTTCGTTATACCTAAAGGAAGAGATGCTGTAAACGCATATTTGTATGGATCTCAAGATTATTATAATTATTATCCAATTTCAGCTGAAGAATATTTAGCTTGCACTTGGCTTGCTGATAATTGTAAAAATGGTACTAAAATTGCCTTGGATAATACTTTTACGAAAGAGCAGATGAGAGGAATGGTATTTGGCGTTTTTTCTCAACAGTATATATGGAATGATGGAAGCGTTTTATCAAATCAGCAGGAAACGGCTAGAAGGCAGGATTTATTAGAACGATATTTGGCAGGAGAGGATGTTCAGCAGGAACTTCAGACGGAAGGGGTAGAGTACATTATGGTACAAGCAAGTAAGGAACATTTGTTTGATAGAAATGAAACGATTGTATATGAGAATAAAGAAATAGCCATCGTAAGTATAAGGTAAAAATTCTTTTGAAATAGGATCTTAGACTATTGCGTTTTTGAAACGATTAATTAAAAATCACAAAAGAAAGGAAATAGTATGAAAATTGTTTTGTTAGCAGGCGGATTTGGAACTAGAATTAGTGAGGAAAGCCATTTAAAACCTAAACCTATGATTGAAATTGGAGGTAAGCCAATCTTATGGCATATTATGAAAGAATATTCATATTATGGTTTTAATGAGTTCATTATATGTGCGGGGTATAAACAGCATGTTATTAAAGAATGGTTCGCTAATTATTTTTTGTATAATAGTGATGTCACATTTGATTTTTCAAATGGGAACGAAATGATTGTACATAATAATGTATCTGAACCTTGGAAGGTTACCGTAGTTGATACGGGATTAAAGACTATGACTGGAGGAAGAATAAAAAGGATTAAGCCATATGTTAATAATGAAACATTTATGTTGACGTACGGGGATGGTGTATCTGACGTCAACATAAAGAAATTATTGGAGTTTCACAAAGAAAATGGGAAAATAGCAACTATGACAGCTGTCAATGTAGGACAACAGTTTGGCGTTTTAGAGATTGATAAGAATGGAATTATTAATAAATTTAGAGAAAAAAGTGATGCTGATGGTGGAGTGATTAATGCTGGATATATGGTACTGGAACCTTCAATTTTTGATTATATTAGTGGTGATACCGAGGTCTTTGAGAAGAAACCATTGGAAACTATTGCAACAGAAGGACAATTGATAGCATACATGCATAGAGGTTTTTGGAAATGTATGGATACTCAGCGCGATAAATTACAGTTAGAACAAATGATTGAAAGTGGAAATGCGCCTTGGATGGTTTGGGAGAATTAGATATGACAATGACTGAATTAAATTTTTTTAGTGGAAAAAGAGTATTTGTTACAGGACATACAGGATTTAAGGGGACTTGGTTATGTAGAATGCTTATAAATGCAGGAGCAGTTGTTACAGGGTATTCATTACTTCCTCCTACTAATCCTAATTTATTTTCATTAGCAGCTATTGAGAATAGGATGAATTCTATTATTGGTGATATTCGTGATTTGGTTAGACTGAAGGAAGCATTTGAGAAGGCACAACCAGAAATTGTATTTCATCTGGCAGCACAGCCTATCGTAAGGGAATCATATAGTAATCCAGTATATACATATGAAACTAATGTTATGGGAACGGTAAATATTTGCGAATGCATTCGGCATAGTAAGACAGTTAAATCATTTGTTAATGTAACAACAGATAAAGTATATAAGAATAATGAGTGGGAATGGGGATACCGAGAAAATGAACCATTAGATGGATATGATCCATATTCTAATAGCAAATCATGTTCAGAATTGGTAACACATAGTTATATTAATTCTTATTTTAAAGAACTAGAAATTGCAGTGTCAACAGCGCGTGCTGGAAATGTTATTGGTGGAGGAGATTTCGCAAAGGACCGTATAATCCCAGATTGCATTCGTGCTGTTGGTCAAAAAAAGGCTATTGTTGTTAGAAACCCTTATTCTATAAGACCTTATCAGCACGTGTTGGAACCGTTAGCCATATATTTAACAATTGTCCAAAAACAGTATGAGGATATTTCTTTTGCTGGATTTTATAATGTGGGACCTAGTGATAATGATTGCATCACAACGGGAGAATTAGTTGATTTATTTTGCTTAAAGTGGGGAGAAGAGGCTAAGTGGATTAATCAGTATGATGCAGGACCACATGAAGCAAATTTCTTGAAATTGGATTGCTCGAGACTTAGAAGCAAATTTGATTGGAAACCTCGGTGGAATGTAGAACAGGCTGTGGAGAAAACGGTTGAGTGGGCAAAAGTGTACCTCACTGAAAAAAGCATTCCTGTATGTATGGATATGCAAATAGAAGAATTTTTTACAGACAGAAAAGCGTTGCAATAATGAAAAAAGTGGTTATAACGGGTGCTGACGGATTTATTGGGTCCAATTTTATTAATAAGCTATTAGAAGAAAATGTAGAAGTTTGGGCTGTAATTCATCCGCAAAGTACGACTAAAGAAAGAATAAAACAATTGAATAATGTTCATTGTATTGAATGCCAAATAGAAGATTTGAAATATAAAGTATCTGATTTCCCACAAAATGCAGATGCATTTTATCATTTTGCATGGCAAGGGGTAAACGCAAATGAAAGAGATAATTTAAAAACTCAAATGGTAAACATAGGACTTTGCTTACAATGTATTGAATTTGCGAAGAATATTAATGCTAAAAAATTTATTTTACCTGGATCTACTAGTGAGTATCTTTATTGTGATAAACCCATAAATGATAAGGCTATACCGTCACCGCAGAATGCATATGGGAGTGTTAAAGTTGCAGTAAGATATTTAGCACAGCAATATGCAAAAAAATGTGGAATAAGCTTTATTTATGTTGTAATCACCGGAATATATGCTGCGGATAGGAAAGATAATAACGTTATCTTTTATGTTATTGATAAACTATTGCGGGGAGAAAAACCATCTTTGACAAAATTGGAACAGCAATGGGATTACGTGAATATTAGGGATGTGGTTGATGCACTATTGTTGATTGGAGAATATGGTAGGGATGGAGCATTTTATGCGGTTGGAAAAGGAGATAATCAACCCTTATATAAATATATCGAGATAATACATAACTATATTGATCCGTCACTTCCCTTAGGGATTGGAGAGGTACCATATCCAAATGATAATTTACCAAGTTCCTGCATTGATTTAACAAGGCTGATTCAGGATACAGGATTTACACCTAAGGTCGAATTTAAAATTGGTATAAAAGAAGTTATAGATAAAATGAAAAAGGAGATTATTAATGAAAGATAGAGTACTGATTGTTGGGTGTGGCATTGTTGGAAGTGTTATAGCTAGACAATTAGCTGAAAGAAATATAAACGTGCTTGTATGGGAGAGAAGAAATCATATAGGGGGTAATCTGTATGATTTCGAAGACGAGTATGGCATACGTGTTCACCAATATGGACCGCATATATTTCATACAAAGAAAAAAGAAATTTATGAATATATATGTAAGTATGGTGAATGGGAGCCGTTTAAATTAGTGTGTGGTGCAGTCATAGATGGAATTTGTACTCCAACAGCATTTAACTTTAAAACAATCGATTTGTTTTATTCGAAGGAAAAAGCGGCAGAAATCAAGCAACATATTAAACAGAAATTTGTAAATCGTGATTCAGCGACAGTTGTTGAATTGCTGGATTGTGACGATCCAATAATTCAAGAATATGCGCAGTTTTTATTCGATAAAGATTATAGTTTATATACAGCAAAACAGTGGGGGGTTTCTCCTAAAACGATTGATAAAAATGTACTTAAACGAGTACCTATTAGGTTTTCCTATGAAGAAGCGTATTTTGCCGATCAATATCAAGTGATGCCGAAAGAGGGATATACTCAATTTATTCATAAGTTGCTAGATCATCCTAATATATCGGTAAAATTGAACATAGATGCGTTGACACATATTGAAATTCGTAAGGATAATACCTTATATATAGATGGAGAGTTAGCTAATTATCCTGTTATTTATACAGGACCGCTGGATGAATTGTTCAGATTTGATAGGGGTAGATTGCCTTATCGTTCATTAAGATTTGAATGGAAACATGATCAGATAGATAGTTTTCAAGAGATGCCAGTTGTGGCATATCCTCAAGCGAAAGATTTTACAAGAATAACTGAATATAAGAAACTCCCAGTGCAGGACAAAGAAGGAACTACATATGCTATTGAATATCCATTACCATATAGTCCGAATAACGTAGAAATGGAACCATACTATCCAGTATTAACAGAGGAAAGTCAGAAATTGTATTTAGAATATTATGATCAAGTAAAGGAAATAGATAATTTGTTTTGCTGTGGCCGTTTGGCGGATTTTAAGTATTATGATATGGATCAAGCAATAGAAAGCGCATTTAATTTTTTAGAGAAACTTAAGGTCTAAAAATGTAGAGAGGATAAGAAAATGGATAAATTGTATGTGGTAATGCCAACTTATAATGAAGAAGAGAATATAATTGAAGTTGTTAAGGAATGGTATCCTATTTTGTCAGGAAAAGATGAAGGCTCTAGAATGGTAATAGCCGATGGAGGAAGTAAAGATCGAACATTAGAAATATTATATGAACTTCAGAAAGACTATCCTAAATTGGAAGTCTTTTCAAAGCCTAATACTGATCATGGGACGAAATTAATATTTCTTTATGATTATGCAATAAAACAAAAGGCAGACTTTATTTTTCAAACTGATTCCGATGGACAAACAAGACCAGAAGAGTTTGACCAGTTTTGGAATTTGAGAAACCAATATGATGCTATATTGGGAAATAGATACGATAGACAAGATGGCAAATCGAGGGTTTTTGTAGAGAATATTCTTCGACTCTTTTTACGGATTTTTTTCAAGGCAAAAACACCGGATGCAAATGCACCTTTTAGATTAATGAAAACGGAAATTGTTAAAAAATATATATATAGACTTCCAGAGAATTTTAATTTGCCCAATGCACTATTGGTAGCTTATTTTTCTTACTTTAATGAAAATGTAAAATATTTACATGTAACGTTTAGACCGCGTCAAGGAGGAAAGAATTATATAAATATAAGGCGTATTATCAAAATAGGATGGGAATCGCTATGGAGTTTTTATAAATTAAGAAAGGATTTATTAGTGGATAAATGTGAGAATTAAGTGGATACTATTATAGAAGAGGAGCTCAAAATGTCATTATTTACAGGAAAAACATTAATGATCACCGGTGGAACCGGTTCTTTTGGAAATGCAGTTCTAAATCGATTTCTTCAAACAGATATCGGAGAAATCCGTATATTTTCTCGTGATGAAAAAAAACAGGATGATATGCGCCATGAATATCAGGCGAAGATGCCTGAAGTTGCTGACAAGATTAAATTTTATATTGGAGATGTCAGAGATTTGAACTCTGTACGGGCTGCCATGCCAGGTGTGGACTATATTTTCCATGCAGCTGCCTTAAAGCAGGTACCGTCCTGTGAATTCTTTCCTATGGAAGCAGTGAAGACGAATGTTATCGGAACAGATAATGTTCTGACTGCAGCAATTGAAGCTGGTGTAGAATCAGTGATATGTCTTTCTACAGATAAGGCTGCATATCCTATCAATGCCATGGGTATTACAAAGGCGATTGAGGAAAAGGTAGCAGTGGCGAAATCCCGAAATTCCGGAAAGACCAAGATTTGCTGTACCCGTTACGGCAACGTAATGTGTTCTCGCGGATCTGTAATCCCTCTGTGGATCGATCAGATTAAAGAAGGTAATCCGATTACTGTGACAGAACCATCCATGACCCGTTTTATTATGAGCTTGGAGGAAGCGGTGGATCTCGTACTTTTTGCATTTGAGAAGGGAGAGAACGGAGATTTGCTGATTATGAAGGCTCCGGCCTGTACCATTCAGACGCAGGCAGAAGCAGTGTGTGAATTATTTGGTGGCAAAAAGGAAGATATTAAAGTAATCGGTATTCGCCATGGAGAGAAAATGTATGAGACCCTGCTCACTAACGAGGAGTGTGCCAAGGCAATTGATCTTGGAGGGTTCTATAGAGTACCTGCGGATAATCGTGGTTTGAATTACGACAAGTATTTTAAAGACGGCGATGCAAAGAGAAATACACTTACAGAATTTAATTCCAATAATACTAAATTATTAACTTTAGAAGAGACAAAAGCAACCATTGCAAAACTTGCCTATATTCAGGAAAGATTGGCGGAGGATTAAGGGATGTTTGATTTTAAATGGAAGGATAATGGATCAATCAAGCTGTTAATTATAGTTGGAACAAGACCGGAGATCATTCGTCTGGCAGCAACCATTAAGCGCTGTAGAGAATATTTTGATTGTTGCGTAGCGCATACCGGGCAAAACTACGATAAGAATTTGAATGATATTTTTTGGTCCGACTTTGAACTGGGTGGACCGGATGTATGGATGAATGTCGTAGGGGAGAATCTGGGACAGACCTGCGGGAATGTTATTGCGAGAAGTTATGAACTGATGACAGAGATTAAGCCGGATGCTCTATTGGTACTTGGAGATACGAACAGCTGTCTGTCAGCCATTTCCGCAAAAAGGCTTCATATTCCCATTTTCCATATGGAAGCCGGAAACAGATGCAAGGATGAGTGCCTTCCGGAAGAGACGAATCGGAGAATTGTGGATGTGATTTCGGATGTGAATCTGCCGTATTCTGAACCGGCCAGAAAATACCTGCATGAGATGGGAATGCCTAAGGAGAGAACTTATGTAACAGGATCTCCGATGTCAGAAGTGCTGCATGGTAATCTTGACAAAATAGAAGCATCGGACGTGTTGGACAGACTGGGCTTGCAGCCGGATAAATATATTCTGTTGTCAGCTCATAGAGAAGAAAATATTGATACGGATAAGAATTTTACATCTCTGTTTGAGGCAATTAATGCATTGGCAGAAAAATATGACATGCCGATTCTCTACTCCTGCCATCCGAGATCCAGGAAGAAGCTAGAGACCAGTGGATTTAAATTAGATCCCCGCGTAAGGGTAAATGAACCGTTAGGATTTAATGATTACAATAAGCTTCAGATGAATGCATTGGCAATCGTATCTGATTCCGGTACACTGCCGGAGGAAAGCAGCTTTTATCTGTCGATCGGACATCCTATTGCAGCAGTATGCATTCGGACTTCTACAGAGCGACCGGAGGCACTGGAATCTGGAAATTTTATATTGGCCGGAATTACGACACAGGAGCTTCTGCAGGCTACGGGTATGGCTATTGACATGAAACGGAAAGGCATTTTAGGAAAGCCATGTCCGGATTATACGGATGAGAACGTATCTATGAAGGTAGTGCGGATCATACAGGGCTATGTAAATGTCGTGAACAAGATGGTATGGAGAAAAGAGCAGTAACGAAAAATGAGAGTACGGAGATAACTGATGAATATATTAGTTACAGGTGCTAAGGGGATGGTAGGAACTGCCCTCGTCAATAACCTGAAAAATATCAAAGAGAATAAGAATAGAACCAGACCGAACATTCATGTCGATGAAATCTATGAATATGATATACAGTCAACAGAAGAGGAATTGGATGCTTATTGTAAGTCAGCTGATTTTGTATTCCATCTGGCAGGAGTAAACCGTCCGGAGAATCCGGAAGATTTTATGCGGGGGAACTTTGGATTTACATTGAAGCTTCTGGATACGCTTAAAAAGTACGGGAATAAAGCGACAATCATGCTGTCGTCTTCCGTTCAGGCAACATTGGCCGGAAGATTTGGAGATTCCGAATATGGTCGTTCAAAGAAGGCGGGAGAAGAGCTTTTCTTTCAATATGCGAGAGAGACCGGTGCCAAAGTTGCCGTGTATCGTTTTCCTAATCTGATGGGACATAGCAGGCCTAAATATAATTCCGCAGTCAGCACATTTTGTTGGGCTGTTGCGAACGATGAAGAATTTACAGTGAATGACAGAACGACAGAACTGGAATTGCTGTACATAGACGATCTGATAGAAGGTATGTTTGATCTTATAGAAGGTAAGGAGCAGCGTTGCGAATTTGACGGTGTTGATACTGTACTGAAAGACGATGGACGGTATTGCTGTGTACCGGCAACACATAAGGTTACTTTAGGCGAGATCGTGGATCTGTTACAGGAATTTAAGCAACAGCCAGTGTCGTTACTCATGCCGGAAATGCCGGAGGGTTCTTTTGCAAAGAAATTGTTTTCCCTGTATCTTACTTATTTACCGATGGAAAAATTCAAATATCAGTTGAAGATGAATGAGGATTCGAGAGGCTCCTTTACAGAACTGATTCACACGGTGAATTGTGGACAGGTATCCATTAATATCAGTAAGCCGGGAATCACAAAAGGTCAACATTGGCACAACAGTAAGTGGGAACAGTTTATTGTAGTGTCCGGCCATGGACTGATACAGGAACGGAATATCAATACCGGAGAGAAGATCGAATTCGAAGTATCCGGAGACCAGATTGAAGCAGTATATATGATACCGGGATGGTCCCATAATATTATAAATCTGTCTGAAACGGAAAACCTGATAACCGTTATGACCTGTAATGAAATATTTGATCCGGGACATCCGGATACATTTTTTGAACCGGTGTAGGAAAATAAATTATTAGTATGGAATGACAGAAACGAATCATGAAATACAGGAGGGCAAAGAAAAAATGAAAGAACGGGAAATTGATTTGCTGGATATGATAGCAGATATATTGTCACATTGGAGAGGGTTACTGATAGCAGTAGTTTTGGGAGCGATTCTCATGGGGGCATTCAGCTATACGAGATCTTATCAGAATGCACAGAATATGCAGCCACAGGAGGCAGAAGATGCATCTGAGGGTGAGATGGCTATGGAAGAACAGTTGGCACAATTAGGAGAAAGTCTGGATGACAGTCAGCTGGCGGCGGTATTAACGACTGTTGATGATGCAAAAGAATGTGCGTTGAAGAAGCAATATGTGCAGGATTCTATCTATATGCAGTTAGATCCTATGAACGTTGCACAGGAGGAACTGATTTACAATATTCAGGAAAAAGATGAAAATGGATCTCAGCGCCTGGGAACAATCTATAGAAATACCCTTAACAGTGTCGGATTGTACGACTGGATAGAACAACAGACCGGACTGGAAGCTGCATATGTAGGGGAACTGGTCTCTGTCAGCGTGGATTCCGGTTTGACGCTTACCAATGGGGAGCCCTTGACTATTGGAGGAAGCGATAGTCTGAAAATAGTAATCCGAGGAGTCGATGCAGAGTCTTGCGGGAAAATTGCAGAAGCGGTAAAGACTTATATAGAACAGCAACAGGAAAATTTGAACACCCGGTTGGGAAGTCATGAATTGGTGTTGCTTTCTGAAGTGTCTGGCAACATAATGAACATGGATGTGATGAATCAACAGACAGCTTACAGAAATTTGATTTATGGCCTGGAAACAACCATTGCCGCTGCAAAAGCAGCATTTTCAGAAGACCAAAAACAGTATTATACGCTTCTGATGAAGGAAAACGGTTTGGAAGATACGACAGACGCAGAACAGAGCATTGTGGAAGAGGAGCAGCTGGTTCCGGAAAATCCTGCGGTAAGCAAGAAATATGTGGTGCTGGGAGCTGTCCTGTTCGCCTTTATATATGCTGCGGTCCTGTGTATGGGGTATATTTTTAACAGTCGAATTCGTGTAAACGATGGATTGCAGGATCTATATGGTATTCCTCAGATTGGCGTGGTGGTAAAAGATTCCAAGAAAAAGCTGTTCCTGGATAGATGGGTTAGCGGTTTACGACATTACGGCAAGCGCGAATTTACTGCAGAGCAGTCCATGGAGCTGGCGTTCGCAGCGATAAAGATAGCAGCTGCCAAGAACGGACAGAACAATATCTGCCTGATGGGATGCAATCTGGGGGCCGGAGCGGACAAGGTATGTGAAGGACTTAAGGCTGCTCTGGAAAAGGAAGGCCTTAGCGTTACAATACTGAATAACGTGCTGTATGATGCCGAAGCTATGGAGAAAGTAAGTGCAGCCCAGGGAGCGGTTCTGGTAGAAAAGGCAGGATCGACCTTGTATAATGAGATTGTTGCAGAATTAGAATTACTGAAACGACTGGAGATTCCCGTACTTGGTGGAATCACGGTAGAATGATAAGGAAGTATTAGCATATGTGTGGAATTGTAGGATTTACAGGAAACAGACAGGCAGCACCGATCCTGTTGGACGGACTGTCAAAATTGGAATATAGAGGGTATGACTCTGCGGGACTGGCAGTCCGCGATGGCGATGCCCTGGCACAGGTAGTAAAGGCGAAGGGCCGTCTTTCGAATCTGGTCGAGAAAACGGACAATGGAAATGCGTTGAAAGGAACCTGTGGTATTGGACATACCCGTTGGGCAACCCATGGCGAACCCAGTCAGATCAATGCCCATCCCCATGTCTCCGGCAACTGCAGCAGATCCGGTTCCGGCGCGGTAGAATCGGAAGTGGTTGGTGTACATAATGGTATCATTGAAAATTACACGGAACTGAAAGAAAAACTGCTGAAGCATGGTTACACATTTTACAGCCAGACCGATACAGAAGTAGCGATCAAGCTGGTGGATTATTACTACAAGAAGTATAAACTCGGTCCCATTGATGCCATTGCGAAAACCATGGTGCGTATTCGCGGATCCTATGCGTTGGAGCTGATGTTCCGTGACTATCCCGGTGAGATCTGGGTAGCCCGTAAGGACAGCCCGATGATCATCGGTATTGCGGATGGGGAGACCTATGTGGCATCCGATGTTCCGGCAATTCTGAAATATACCAGAAATGTGTATTATATAGGCAACCTTGAGTTTGCAAAGCTGACTCCGGGAGAAGCTCATTTCTATAACCTGGACGGGGATGAAATCGAGAAGCAGACTACGGAAATCAAATGGGATGCAGAAGCGGCAGAAAAGGCCGGTTTTGAACATTTCATGATGAAAGAGATCCATGAGCAGCCGAAAGCAGTTCAGGATACCCTGAATTCTGTGATCAAAGATGGCAGGATAGATTTCGAAGCAGTGGGAATTACCGAAGATGAGATCAAGGGCTTTGAACAGATTTATATTGTAGCCTGTGGTTCTGCATGGCATGTAGGCATGGCGGCACAGTATGTTCTGGAAGACATGGCAGATATTTCGGTGCGTGTGGAACTTGCATCAGAATTCAGATACCGGAAAATGTCCCTGAACTCGAAGGCACTGATGATCGTGGTCAGCCAGTCCGGTGAGACAGCGGATACTTTGGCTGCATTAAGACTTGCAAAAGAAAAGGGCATTACCACTATGGCCATTGTCAATGTGGTAGGCAGCAGTATTGCCAGAGAAGCAGATAAAGTATTTTACACACTGGCAGGCCCGGAGATTTCGGTGGCAACCACGAAGGCCTATAGTGCGCAGCTTGCAGCAATGTACTGCCTGGCAGTGCAGTTTGCCAAAGTTCGTGGTAAGATCACAGAAGAGCAGTATGGTTATTATATTGCCGAACTGCTGACGATTCCGGAGAAGGTACAGAAAATTCTGGAAGACAAGGAGCGACTGCAATGGTTTGCCGCAAAGTATGCCAATGCGTCGGATGTATTCTTCGTAGGACGTGGTATAGACTATGCCGTTTGTCTGGAAGGAAGCCTCAAACTGAAGGAAATCAGCTACATTCATTCCGAAGCATATGCGGCCGGGGAACTGAAGCACGGAACCATCAGTCTGATCGAACAGGGAACGCTGGTAATTGGTGTCCTGACGCAGGACGAGTTATACGAGAAGACCATAAGCAATATGCTGGAGTGCAAGAGCCGTGGGGCATACCTTATGGGCATGACTACCTATGGCAATTACGAAATCGAAGATCAGGTGAACTTCGCTGTCTATGTGCCGAAGGTGGACGAGCATTTCATGGCCAGCCTTGCGGTGATACCGCTGCAGCTGCTGGGATATTATGTCAGTGTCGCAAAGGGACTGGATGTAGATAAGCCCAGGAATCTGGCGAAGAGTGTTACGGTGGAATAAAAAATTGGGAACGGAAAAGGATCACATCGAGTGTGATCCTTTTGTGGTCACTCCGAAATCTATGTTCGCAATCATTTGTGTTTTCTGATATAATGAGCCTCAAGGAAAAACAAGTGGCTGCAAAGCAGACATTTGTTTGACTGGGCTTATGTTATAATGAGCGCAAGTGAGCCAATATGCTTGCATGAGTGGCGAACGGCGAATTGCAGTACAAAGTATGTTAAGACGATGCTGGATTATGCGGGGTATCAAAAGGGTTTATATGGGAAAGAGATATTAAAGCCTATGAAACAGACAAAGAAAAAATAGAAATATGCAAGGAAAGACTAAATGCTGTTTTAAGAGAATACGATATTGATGGAGTAAGACGGAATATACGTAATAGAGATTATCTGAAGGCACAAATGAAGAAATATTCTTATGTGATCGGAAATCCTCCATATATAACAATTACACATAAAATACAGAAAGAGAAAATCAATATGAATAATAAAAAAATCATGAAAGTAACTTCCACAATCCCTCTGCTGCTTACTCTGGCACTGACTGCCTGTGGAACGCAGAATTCCCAAACATTGACAATGGTAGAAGAAGTGACTCAGACGGATGGTACCCGGGAAACGGACACAAATACGGAAGTGGCGGCAGACACCGAAAGCCCCCTGGCGCAGAGGGATGCTCTGGAGTGGGAGCAGCGTCTGGACTACAGTTCTGAGAGGCAGATGCAGCTGGCTGAGATCACGGTGGATCTGACACAGGATGCAGAAGAAGTACAGAGTAAGGCGCAGGTACTGTTGGAAGCCATGGCTGGAGGTGACGCAGAGACAGCAGTAGACAGTATTCTGACGGAAGACTGGTATACAGTAATGCTGTCAGATCTTCTGATCGGGCAGAGAAACTATACAGGAGCAGCGGACAACGGTGAGTGGAGAATGACGATTCTGGCGGATGAACTGGGACAGCATTGCACAGCAATTGAATATCCGCTTGCGGATGGCAGACAATTCTATGTGCAGGTAACGGATCCGGAAATTCGGTATTATGTATGCGCGGCAGAGCGGACAGGCTCTTTTGTCAGTGAAAGCCTGAATCTGACGGATGGCACTTACGTAGGATACGAGGGAACTTTGTCTTCGAATAACCGTCCGGAGGGAGCATTTACGGTACATATGGGCACCGCAGACCTGAGTAGCGGAGTAGCAGATGCTTTCCGTAACCGTAGCGCTCAGGCAGTCAGCTACGACGGAGATTTTACTGCGGAAGGAAGGCCCGAGACAGCAACCCCGGAATATCTGAGTAAAGAAGGACAGATGGCATATGCTTCCAGACAGGAAGGGAAAAATATCTATTACCTGACTATGACTGCAGAAGATGGCAATGATGCATTTGCACCGGTCCGGATGGGAATCTGCAATATCTGGGAATAGGCACAGGGATATGTTTTTCAACAGGAGTTATTTATGACACATATGAAAAAAAGTTTATTGAGTATAGCATTATTTGTATGCGGCCTGCTGCTGTGGAAACCTGTTCAGGCGGAGGCAGCAACACAGGTTGATAATCTGGTACTTATGGTGAATTTCAGCAAGGATGGTGATAATACCTTCCAGACTAATTTTAGCAGATATCAGGAAATGTACACCGGTCCGGAATCAGAACCGAACCGGTCCTTGAGTAAATATATTTCAGCCATATCGGATGGACAGGTGACGGTAAATACCTATTTCCCACAGGTGGTGAATAATGTATTCCTGCCGCTCACCATTCAAGGGTCGGCATCGGACTATCCGAATGCATCCTCTGGTGAGCAATTTGTCCAGCAGGTGATTACAGCGGCACAAAATATGAGTGAACTGTCTTTCCCGTCGAAGCTGGACAGTATGCGTGGTGACGGTTATATCGATAATCTGACGATTATTGTCCAGGTAGACGGGAACAACGCCAATGGTGCGTTTGGTTCCCGCAAAGCAGACTTGGGAGATAACCAGACACTGTTGCATGACTGGCATGTGGGTGCTTATAATGTTCTTCCGACCAGTATGCTTCGCTTGGGATCTGATTATGATCAGGGATATGCCTTGGCTTCGCACGAATTTCTGCACACGCTGGGAGCACCGGATCTGTATCGTACTGCGGGAGAGAATGGGGATCCGGTAGGTCGCTGGTGGGACCTGATGGCAGGGCCCAACTTTACTGCAAGTTATCCATTGGCGTATACGCGCAGTGAGCTTGGGTGGATGGAGATCGAAACGTTAAAAGACAGTGGGACATATACCTTGTGGCCGGCGGAAGGAGCATCCGGTACCCGTGCGTATATTCTGAAGACACCCCGCAGCGATTCAGAGTTTTTTGTAGTGGAATACCGCAAAAAGCCGGAAAACAGGCAGGACTATGATTACTACATTCCAGAGAGTGGATTGATCGTCTATCGGGTGAACAATGCGGTCGATTATCATACAAATAAAGAAGGAAATAACTATATTTATGTGTTCCGCAAGGACACAACGGATCCGGCTAAGGCAACAGAGGAAGCATCTAAGGCTACAGTGGGCGGACAGTATCGTAAATCGCTGGGAAGCAGTGATCTGAATGCTCATTATACATCGGATACTATTTTTTATTCTGATGGCAGCAACAGTGGAATTGTGATTGACAATGTTGTTACTAAGGAAGACGGCAGCGTATCCTTTGATGTAGAGTTTCCGGTACTTTCGGCCGACAGTTACTGGCTGCCGAAGGGGGAGAGCATCAATGGGCTCTCTTCTCCGGCAATTACCGGGGATACGACAGGAAACAGCCTGTATCTGGCTGGCATTGTGAATGAAAATGGAAAAAATCAGTTGAAAATATATTCTTTGGAGGCTTCCGACAGCAGCTGGAAAGTAATGCAGGCTGCAGCAGATGCTGACGGGGGATCCCAGGTGGATATTCTGAGTGTGGCTGGCAAGGTCTATGTGGCTTATACGGATGCTTCGGGTTATCTGTGTGTGCTGCAGGTCTCTGCAGAAAATGTGCAGCAGATATACCGCTCTCAGACAGCAATCTATCCTCCGAGAATGGAATTGCTGTATGAGCAGGACAGCCTGTGGATCAGCTATGCAGCAGTAAATACGTTACAGATGATAAATGTATGGCATCCGGAGAGCTCACTTCCGCCATTGACAGTGTCGGGGATCAGCATCTCCGGAACCAAACATTTCTTTTATGACAATAAGTGGTATGCGGTTTATTGTGACTATTTTGCACAGGGCACAGGCGGTAATGGTTGTATTGCTGTGCTGCAGGATGGATACTGGCAGAAGCTTTATACGATGGACCAACTCGGAAAAGCCAGCTCTGTCGATGCATGTGTAGCAGGTGGCAAATTGTATCTGGCAGCAGCGAACAATAGCAATGCCGCGACAGCAATGCTTACATATGATGGACAGCAATGGAATGAAAATATACTGACGGATATTCAGAGCAAGGATGTTGTAAGACTTGTGGTAAAGGACAGGATACCATATGTCTTCTGGACGTCAGGAAATGAGAAGACACTGCAGGCAGCATATCTGAAGGATGACAGCTGGCAGAAGCTTGCGTCCACTATAGGGACAGATATCAATGGCTTTGACATTTTTTGCGGAGACAATACGTTGTATGCTGTCGGAGCTACAACCAATGGTATTGCTTCTGTGAAGACAATGAAGACGGTGGAAGGAATCCCGGATCCGCCTGTGACAGAGCCTGAAGTGGGAAATGGTAATGTTGTCCTGGCTCTTCCGGCAGGTTATGACAGTAGTGCTAAGATTTATATTGATGGAGTGGAGGCTGCCAGCACAGTATGGCAGAATGACGAAGCCAGGCGGCTGGTGGCAATAAACAGCATTGTCCAGCCGGGAACAACGGCAAAGACCGCAGCCGCATATCAATATAATGCATCCGGTATACCGACAGGCATGTATGTCTGGAGACTTTCCTATAACGGAAGCTGTTATACGGCAACAGAAGTCCCGGAGTTTGAGAATCTGTTTTCCTATCATGGATTTTCCGTACGTTATACAGGAAATACCGGTTTGCGGTGCACCTTCGGTATTGATACGGCGAAAAAGTTACAATTGATCAGCGGCTCCGGCTTGGCAGGGTATCGTATCACGGAGATGGGAACGCTGATCATGCGCCCTGATCTTCATGCACAATATCCGATGGTCTATGGAAGCAACAAATTGGGAGGCGGAAAAACATACGGTGTAATAAACGGTAAATTCAGTGATAAAGTGATCCGGAGAGTGAATGGGAGAGACCAGTTCGCAAACGTTCTGACAAAACTTCCTCCGGAACGCTATAACACGTCGTACATCTTCCGCGCCTATACGGTGATGGAAAAGGATGGCAGCAGTGTGGTGATCTATGGACCGGAAATGTCCCGTAGTATGTATACTGTCTGCAAACAGATCCTGAACCGCGGAGATTTTAAACCGGGAACATCCGGATATAAATTTTTGAAAAATATTGTAGACAGCGTGGAAAAGTAAAGATAGGAGCTATTCTGGATGAAAAGTAAAAATAAGAAAAACACAGTGTGGATAGTATTCACATGCATTTTTGCATTGACAACAGTAGTGTTGGCAATGGCATTGTATCGTTCCCACAGTACTCTGGAAGCTGTGCGGGTACAGCTTGCAGAGGGACAGACCAATACGATAACCGCAGAAACGAATCAGAGCCGGCAACAACTTGCAGGTGCACACAATATGCAGGCGGTTCGTGTTATGAACGGCATACTTCAGCAACAGGATGAAAACGAACAGTGGGTGGATGTGGCACCTGTAGCGGATCTGCAGCAGGCAGATCCGGTATTAGCAGGAAGAAATAAGATGCAGGAACTGATCACACAGAATCGTGAGGCAGTACAGAATGGAACCGCTGGCGCAGAGCAGATTTCACCTTTGATGGCAAAGCAGGGCATATTGGCAGGGGCAACGCTGGCATCTGCGTCCCAGGTACAGAGTGCTGTCAATAAGACGTAAGCGCCAAATAATCCGGCGGTACCTATAAATTTACCCCAACCTATTTTCGG